>ENA-OPIL01000164-OPIL01000164.1-human-gut-metagenome-genome-assembly--contig:-NODE-164-length-13079-cov-2.422604_pt1 | contig 13079 bp, 7 predicted proteins | sample MGYA00241398_ERZ501642 | MGnify/ENA primary metagenome ERZ501642 (study PRJEB25962, sample SAMEA2042288) | human gut metagenome | biome: human gut; feature: human-associated habitat; material: faeces... | reverse complement strand
CCGCTGCCTAAAGTCCATCCGAAGCCGAAGCGACCCTGAGCTGCAAGCCTAACAGTTCATTGGCTATGCCATCGTGTAGTTCGCAGGCAAAACGTTTACATTCCACCTCCAGCCCTTCGATATACCGTTGTGCCGACACCAGCTCTTTTTCCTGCTTCAATTCCTTCAGACGGCGTGCAGTTACTTTTTGTTTGTGGCGCATCATACCCAATACCCCTACCACTAAAAGCAGCAAGACCGATACACCGATACCCATCTTCAAGGTTCGAGCCTCTGTTTCGAGTGCCTGCCGCCGCAGTGCCGATATTTCCAATTCGCGTTCTTGAGCGCGGTACTTCGCTTCAAACTGAGCCATCTGTTCTGCCAGATTCTTCACTACCAACGAGTCGGTCCACATCCGCGCACTATCCATATAAGCAAAAGCTTTTTCTTCCATACCGATTCCTTTGTAACACCGCGCCATCGCTTCGTACATCGTATGAAAATCTGTTCCTGCAGATTTAGCCCTCAACCAATGAAAATCGCGCAACGCATCGGCATATTGTTTCCTGTTCAGTTGAATCTTTGCCCGTGCCTGAATGAACCCCACCACCGGAATAGATGATTCGGGAAGCTCCGGAAGCAAACGGTTTCCGCATTCCAAATAGTAGTCGATGGAATCGTTTTCGCCTGTGTCTCTGAAATACTGAAACAGTCCGGGCATACATCTCATTTGCCATACGGGATTTCCTCCGTCGGCACAAGCCAGCTTCCACGCCTGACGGATAGACATTCCCGCCTCATCAGTTTTCCCCACTTCCGACTTGATACTCGCTCTTACCTGCCAAACGCCAAACGTTACATACCGGTCATCGGTTTTCAATACCTGTTCCAATGCCCGGTCTATACACGCTTCGGCATCGGCAAAACGCTTGATATTAAAATATAACACGCTAAGATTTTGGTTCAGATGGGCAAGCCATCCGGCATCGCCGTATTTCAATGCGGCATCGAGGGCTTTATTATAACAATAGAGTGCGGAATCTTGCATGTGCCTGCGGCGGTAAAGGATTCCCAAATCGTTATATACGCTGATGTGTTTTTCCAAATCGGTTACTTGAGAGAGGTAAGGAAGCACGCTTAGCTTCATGTCAAACCCTTTCTCATTTTCGCCACGGTAGATAAACAGTGTGGCTTGTTCGTTTAGCAGGATGGGGTAAACCGGAGACTGCTCTACGCCGGGCGTGGCAAACGCTTTATCGAAGAAATATTGTGCCGAGTCGTACATACTTTCTCCCATCAGTGCAGCGGCCTTGTCGTAAAGGCGCATCAGCAAAGTATCTGTAAGCACCTTTTCTGCCCTCATCATACATACCGGGAGACAAACGGTAAAGAACAGAAGCATCACGCATCGCAAATAAAGTAGATTCATCGTTGTGTTGTCATTAGTATTGTGTGTACAAATTTAATATAAATATTTTATTATGACGAAAAGTCGCCTCAAAAAGCTCAAAATAACGAGATAAACAAACACCGTGCACATAAATCATCCTTTAGGGTGACTAAAAAGAAGATTAGATTTCGTTTATTTGAGCAAATTAACACATAAATACATATTAATTTTAAAACCCCTAAAACATGAAAAACTTTTTACTGAAACTAATGTTCTTGGCAATCCCACTTGGGATGATTGCATGTTCTGATTCGGAAGACGAACCGGAGACTCCTAACGTAGAAGTGACCAGCGTAACAGTCTCACCCGAATCTATTAATATGGTTATAGGAGATACCGAACGTCTTACGCTGACTATTTTACCTGAAAATGCAAGTGTGAAAAGCGGAACTTGGGCTTCGTCTGACGAAGCGGTGGCAACGGTTTCGCAAGACGGAACTGTAACCGCCGTAGCCGAAGGTACGGCTGTAATTACCGTAACGGCGGGAAGCAAAAGCGCTACGTGTAATGTAACTGTCACGGAGGAGCGCATCGAGATTGAAAGCATTGAGATTTCACCTGCCGAAGTTACGCTGACCCAAATCGGGGAAACTGCCCAACTCACCGTTAAAATCATGCCCGAAGATGCTACCTATACGGATATGACATGGACTTCATCGGATGAAAGCATCGCCACAGTCACACAAGAGGGATTGGTAACTGCCGTTGCCGAAGGTAACGCAACCCTAACCGTCTCAGTCGGAGAAATAAGCGCTACGTGCAGCGTAACCGTAGCGGATGAGAGCATCGAGGTAGAAAGCATTGAAATTTCGCCTGCCGAAGTTACGCTGACCCAAATCGGAGAAACTGCCCAACTCACCGCACAGGTCATGCCGGAAGATGCCACCTACACGGAGATTACATGGACTACTTCTGACGAAAGCATTGTCACGGTTACGGAAGAAGGGCTGCTAACAGCCATTGCCGCAGGAAATGCGACAGTGACAGCCGCAATAGGAGAAGTCAGTGCCACTTGCGCCGTTACGGTCAGCATTTCCATAGCCGAGATAAACGGCAACGAGGCAACCGTCGACCTTACGGGAGCTACAAACGAACAGGTAATACAAGCCATAGCCGATGCTTCCGCTGCCGGAGTTACCCGCTTCACTTTCAACGGCGATTATGCTGCACTGGCTCTTGGCGAAAGCACGCCGTTCTCAGGCATCCCCGTTGAATTGCTCGACTTGAGCGGCGTAACGGGATGGCCTTTGGTCAACGGGCTGAAAGGAGTACCGGAAAAGGCTTTCTATGCAAACGACTCCCAAATACAGGAAATCATATTGCCGGAAGAAGTACAAGCCATCGGCAGCTACGCTTTCTATGAAAACACATTACTGACTAAAGTCACCGCTCCGGGAGTACAAACCGTTATCGAATACGCTTTCCAGAAATGTTCCGCATTAGAAATGGCAGATATGCCTCAACTAACCACCCTCGAACGTTGCGGATTCTACGGGACGGCACTGAAAGAGGTCAACTTCCAACTGCTTACATCCATTGGCAGCATGGCATTTTACAACTGTACTTCGCTGACTACCGTAAGCCTCCCCGAACTGACGGCCGTGGGAGAAATTGCTCCTACCGATGCCGAGAAACGTACCAACACTGCCCAATTCAGTTCATGTACTGCGCTGACATCCCTCTCGCTACCTAATGCTACCCTCATTGGCGACTTTGCGTTTGATGGCTGTACGGCACTGACGGAAATCGAATTGCCAGAGGTTACGGAGGTAGGGCTTTCCGCATTCCGGTATTGCGACGCACTGACGAAAATCCGCTTGCCTAAAGCTACCCAAATCAAGGGATGGGCTTTTGATAGTTGCCCGTCATTGGTAACAGTGCAATTAGTAGCCCCTGCAAGCATTAGTGTACATAACCACGCTTTTGGTCCGGCCAACTCGCAAACCCTGAACATCGACCTTACCCTCGCTCAAAGAAACAGCTATCAAGTAGGACGAATGGAAGGCATACACGGTGAAGTGACTTACACATGGAGAACGTATGAGTGGAAAAGCGTAGCTTACGAATGATCAGGCAAAAAACAAGCCGGCACATTCGTTTATTCACCGGCTTGTTTTTTTATGTTCTAACAATATTAACTAAAAAGAAAAACCAAACCCACACCCCTAAAAAACTCATCATTTACCCATTCAAAACACAAGCGGTAGAACACTTGAACTCTACCCATAGAAACAGCCAACTCATGCGGTAAAACACACTTGTTCTTCCCATAGAAATATTGTCAGTATGCGGAAGAATAAGATAGGGATGTAAATCAGGCAGATAAGCCAGCCCCTACTTCAAAGGGAAAAGAAAAATAACCGTTTCGAGCCAATAGAACTTTCTATCGCACGAAACGGTTATTTAATTAACAAAAAAGTAATTCTAAGTTAGATTCTCTAATTTACATTCACAAAAGAAAAACTATTGAGCATCCCATAGATTCACACTACATAATGCTAGCGAAACCATAGTCTTTAAAGTTTCCTTTTTTACAGCCGACAATCCATCTATTTTTGCATACACTTGATTAGTAAATGAAATAGATTCTTCTTTTGAATTAGTAGCTAATACTCCATCCAAATATTCACTCAAAAACTCATACTCTGCATCTAATGTTGGCATGGGTCCCGAAACGAAAGCATTAATAACCTCTGTATCACTATTTGCTAGTTTTAAACTTCTCAATAATGAAAGCAGTTTACCTCTTTGCAAAGAACTTAAATCTCCATTTTCTCCTAATGATTTAACCTTTTTACTAACAGATGTAAGAATTTGATCTTCGGACATAGTGCCATTTTTTAAGCCGGGATTTTCTCTGACTAATTCATATATTGCTTGATTATGTAAATTTCCAGCTTTTTGATACTCTCTTGTTGCCATTGGATATACTTTCCATTCATTATTAATATTCCAAATAGGTCTTACACCCCCACCGGGATTTAAAGCCGTGATCAACGAACATGTAATAGAAATCTGTAATCTACGACCAAATCCTGTCACACCTTCATCACCAGCCCATTTCCAAGAACCAGAATCAGCACTTCCAATACGCTTAAACCAGCTTTTAAGGCGTCCCCAAAATCCCCTCGATTGTACAACTGGGCTTGGAGTTAACTCTTGAACATACAGAATCAACTCTCTCATCTGAGTTTCTTCCAAAGTTTGTTCCGATTGAGTCACAGTCAATTCCTCCATTTCTTTCGTAGAACAAGAACTAGTACTCAAAGCCACCAAACTACAAAACAGCAAAATCAAAAAAAGATTTGTCTTCATAACATCAAATATTTAAAAAGGTTAATAAAACTAATATCATCACAAATATAATGGGAAAATTTTAATTGCAAAATCTTTCTCTGTATTTTTATAAAAAAAATATTTATCATGAAAAAGATATTTTACGTTTTAGCTATTTCGTTCTTCCCTTTAATAGGGAAAGCCCAGTATTGTAACCTGCACCAATATGCCACTTTGATATACGTCAACTCAAACCGCGAAACAAACGAAACCCGTTTCGATACGGTTGCCGTTTCGAGCGTAACCCGTAAAGGAGACAATACATGGGTAGAACAGTCGCCAAGTAACCCCACCGCCAAAAAACAAAAAGGCTTTTACGATGGAAACAACACTGTAAAATATGTCTACCAGCCCAATGGGGTGACCAACCGCATTCTGATTGATGAGAAATGGGGTGTAGAGACCATGAGGCAGTTAAAAGAAGAATTAGACAGTTATCAAAACAACGCAACAGAAAGCAACCAAGATTTTAACGAACAGTTGGCAGATGCCGAACGCCATAAAGGTGCCATCACCATTCCGCTAAAAGCCGATGCCGTAAAAGGGGAAAAGATTCCCGACGGAGAGTATTCGCTCAAGGCAGGCTACATGAAAGTATCTTTCAAACTGAGCGACGGAGAGTATGAAGGTTTTGAAAAGGTGACAGTCCCCGCAGGAACATTCGACTGCCTGAAGGTTTCTTACAAAATCAAGGCAAACGTTCTTTACCTTCCGCAAACTCAATACATCACCCAATGGTACGCGCAAGGCATAGGATTGGTAAAAGAAGAAATAGCAAACAAAAAGAAAGAATTGACGCAAACCCGCCTGCTTGTTGCTGCCGATAAATAGCAACCGCTAATCACATACGAAAAAATGCCCGCACTCAAAGAGCTGAGCGCGGACATTTCATTCTTAATTAGTTTACTTAACTTCCTGTCAGTTTACTTTCCATTCAATGATACCGCCCGATTCCCCCTTCTGTAACTGAGCGGCAATTTTCAAGCCCGTTGTTGTAACGGGTTTGAAGTCGAGGCTGTTATAACAATCTTTCTTCACCCCGTACTCATTTTGTGCCTCTACTTCCTTCCATGTATTACCAGCCTTGTAATAGAGTTTCCAGCTTTGCGGAACACGGAAATTACCATCGTAGTGATCGAAATCCAGCCAATACACCTGTACGTTTGATACAGTATAAGGTTTATCAAACTCGTATGCGAGTGTTTCTTCCGTTCCTTCTTTCAGCCACCAGTAATGATAGGGTTTCGATGTGTCGGATGAGCGTTTGGGTTCCCATTGGTCATTTACTCCCCATGCATACGAGATAATGGATGCCGATTCGGGAGCATCTTTCTGGATGGGAGCCTGAATGGTAAACGTCTTGGCTTTCGAAGCGATGGTAGGTTCAGGAGTTGGCGTAGCATATTCTTTTGCTTCGGGAATCCATACTTCCATCTGGTCGGCACCGCGGTTATTCCATGTAGAATACGGAATAGCCTTAAACGTTACGTCTTTCACCGTCCCGTCTCGCTCTACTTCTTTTGCCGCTCCGCTCAATACCATTACGCCGTTCAGCAAATCGGCATCGAAAGCTGCCTCTATCTTCGTATCAGGAGTAATGAACTTATTGAACACCGTACTGTCGGGCTGGTCTTTTCCTTCGAGGCAGAACATTATCGGTCCGCGTTCGAGTGCCAACATGCCACGGTCTACTTCTACCGCGTCATTAGCCTTGATGCGACGCACTTCCATCGGTAAGGTCAGTTCGATTACGTCGCCCGCTTTCCACGTACGTTCTATGGTTTCGTAACCGTCGCCTTCGGCAGCATTTGCCGAAGAACCGTTAACCTTCAATGTATATGCTTTCGGACTATCGGTATAGGCATAGAGGTCGGAAGCTACCGGCGCATTCTGCAACCATCCGGGGATACGTAAGCGAATAGCAAACTTACCTTCTTTTTCAGGAGTAACCTTGATGGCAATCTTTCCGTCCCACGGGTAATTGGTGGTTTGTTCCAATGTCACCTTGTTATCGGCTGTCTGCATTTCGGCAGTACCCTGTATGTAAAGATTTACATAGATGTCGTTCTGCTGAGTGGCATACGCATAGTTAGGAACAGAAGCCATGAAGCGGGTTACGTTTCCCGGACAGCAGGCACAGCCGAACCAGCGCTGGCGTTCATGCTCACCCATCGACTCCAGTGGATTATCGTAAAAGAACTTGTCGCCGCTTAGCGATACGCCGGATATGACGCCATTATACAATGCACGTTCCAATACATCTATATATTTGGATTCGCCCGTAGCGAGAAACATGCGATAATTCCAATACACGTTGGCTATGGAAGCACAGGTCTCACAATACGCCGTGTGGTTCTGGAGTTCGTAGTTAGGTCCGAATCCCTCGCCCTGCGCACGTGACCCCATTCCGCCGGTGATATACAACTTTTTGCTTACAAGATTACCCCACAAGCGGGTCAGCGCATGGAAATATGCCGTATCGTTTGTCAAGGCAGCTACATCTGCCACGCCCGAATACAGGTATCCGGCACGTACGGCATGACCTACTATTTCATCTTGTTGCAGAATGGGTTTATGGTCTTGACTGTATTCGCTCAGTTTGTGTCCGTCGGTTCCACGCCCGGTTTCTTCTACAAAATATTTCGCCATGTCGAGGTATTTCTTATCACCCGTTACTTTATACAGCTTACAGAGCGCCATTTCAACGATGGGATGTCCCGACGGCACATGCTTCTGACCTTCGTTAGGACCAAACACCTTGCAAACCAAATCGGCATTCTTTATGGCAACATCGAGCAGCGAACGCTTTCCCGTAGCTCGGAAATGGGCTACAGCAGCTTCATACAAATGCCCGCTGTTATATAGTTCGTGGCTGTTTATCTTCTCCCATTTGGAGCGTCCCCACCAGCCTGACAGCCGATAACACTTATTCGTTACACACGTGGTAAGATAGCCGTCGGGCTCTTGGGCTGAGGCGATAATCGTAATCACACTGTCTAAATAGTGGTCCAGCTTTGCATCATACTTTACGGCAAGCGAGTAGGATGCGCCTTCTATAACCTTATAAGGGTCGGTATCATCGAAAGAAAAGTCTCCCCGATGTTCGCCTTTTTTCAGTCCTCCGGCAATGGCAAAATTATCGAAGCGACCATTTTTCTCACATTCTTTGAATGCTGAAGGAATAGACACCGTACGGTTAATCTCAATGCGTGGTGACCAGAAGTGGTCGTTGATATGCACTTGCGTAAACGGTACTTCTTCTATCGGAGCATCCGGCTGCGTATAAGTCGGTTTGCTGCAAGAAGCAGTTCCCATTACCATAAGCCCACCTAACAAAATTAATAGATTGTTTTTCATATTATAATTTTTTTTGATTTCCACTATCGCAAATTTAAGCGGAAACCTATCCAAACAATAAAAAGATAGTCCATACTTGTAAGAAAATAGTCGGAATTATTGACAACTGCACCTGCCCTACAAGGCTTCTGAGGGCGGTATTGGACTTTTTTATTATCGTTTTGGATGATTTTACCAGCAAAAAAACCACGTAATATGCCCCCAAAGATATATCCGACATTTTTCCGTCCGGCTTTGCCCTTTCAGAAATTTTTGAATAAAATTTAAGCAAGGAATAAATATTTTTGTAACTTGCGCCCGCTTTCCAACACACAATACGCAAACTTTCTTTTTAAACTAATATTATGGTAACAAGATTATTTATCTGTTTGCTGATTATTTGGCTGAATCTCTTTGCAACAACAGGAACTGTTCTTCCCAATCAATTTCAGTTCAGGCATTATAATATAGAAAATGGTCTGTCATCGAACACCGTATCCGATATTCTGCAAGACCAAAAAGGATATATCTGGATGGCTACAGACGGAGGACTGAACTGTTTTGACGGAACTACATTTACATATATCCAAAAAGGGAACCCGTATTACCCGGAACTGCAAACCAACTTAATCCAAAACTTATGTGAAGTGAATGCAGACGAACTTTGGTTTGGCACCGATTATGGGGTTTATATTTACAACCAGAAGAAAAACGAAATCACAACATTCCGGAAAGAAACAGCAGACAGCATCAGCATACATGCATGGATAGACCATATCATCTGCGATAGAAACAATCGTGTTTGGATTGCATCACGTGGGCAAGGCGTATTCTGCTACGATACACAGTCGGAACAACTCACTCATTATGCTTTTCCGAAGAATGACAGTGTTGTTCTTCGCTTTCTTTGTGATCAAAAAGGGATTCTGTGGGCTTCGAGCCGGAAAGGTTTATACAAATTAAACAGCCAGACAAACCAATTTGAGGCTTTTCCTTTACATGGTGCTGACGACGGCAACTTTTATGCTATGGCGTTATGGGAGGACCCGACGGGAAACCTTTGGGCAGGGACGTGGAAGCAGGGACTTTGGAAAATTGATCGGGAAAGCGGAAGAACCACTCGCTACATCCCACCTCAAAACGGAAAAGGAGCGTTTCATATTCATTCGATAGCGTCTTATACCCCTGACATCTTATTCATCGGTTCAGACGACGGACTGACTGTCTTTAACCTTACCACCGAAGAAAGCACATTTTATCCTTACTACGGAGAAGATACTTCGGCTTTATCCGGCAAATTTATTTACCCCATCTTAAAAGACCGCGAAGGAGGGGTGTGGTTAGGAACATTTTATAACGGAATCAACTATTTGCCCCCTTACAGCGGACAGTTTGAAGGATATTCACTGTCAGACGATAATCCGCTTTTTCAAGGGAAAGTCATCAGTCGTTTTTGCGAAGATAAAAACGGGAAAATATGGATTGCTTCGGACGATGGCGGACTAAGCTGCTTCTCGCCTGCTACTCGCAAGTTTGAAGATTTCCGGGGAAGGGCAGCGTTTGACAAGGACAATGTTCACGGCTTATGCCTTGACGGTGATGAGCTTTGGATAGGAACATATACGAAGCCTGTGCGTGTGTTAAACCTGAAAACGGGGGCTATCAGGAGCTATGACGGAAACGAAAGCGTCAGCATATATACCATATTCAAAGACAGCCGGAAAAGAATTTGGGCAGGTTCGCTGGAAAAACTTTGCCGATACGACCGTGAGAAAGACAGTTTTGTTTGCGTAAAAAACATCGGTTCGATGGTTATCGAAATAGCCGAAGACCCACAGGGGTATTTATGGATAGCGACACAAGGACACGGTCTATTCCGCTACCAGCCTGAAACCGGCAAATGGAAACAATATGGAACCAAAGAGGGATTTGACAATCCCACCATCAATCATTTACACATAGACAGGAAAAGCAGACTGTGGGTGGCTACTGCCGAAGGATTGTACCTGTATCAACCGAGCAAAGACTATTTTTCCCGACAGTTATTAAACATTCCGAACGAATATATTAACGCAATGGTAGAGGAAGAAGGTGCGTTGTGGCTGACTACTGCCAAAGGGCTGATAAAATACGTTCCCGGAGAAGGTACAAAGCAAGTTTTTACCCGGAGCGACGGACTGCAAAGCGAAGCGTTTATTTCGGCTTCGGCTTTGAAAGCAAGAAACGGCGACATCTATGTGGGCAGCATAAACGGGTTCAACCGGTTTACACCCGGAAAATTGAAACAAAACACCCAGCCGCCTGCTGTTGTTTTAACCGGACTGGAGATATTCAATCACGCCATCAAGCCGGAAAAGGGAGGTATACTGCCTGCTTCGCTCGACCGCTTGGACGAAATCCATCTCTCGTATAAAGACAATGTTATTACACTGAAGTATGCGGCTTTGAGTTACTGTACGCCTCAAAAGAACCAGTATGCTTATAAGTTGGAAGGATTTGACAAAGACTGGAACTTCGTTGGCTCGCAAAACAGTACGACGTATACCAACCTGCCTGCGGGGACTTACCGCTTCCGGGTAAGGGCGGCAAACAATGACAATGTGTGGAACGAGGAGGGCACTTCGATACGCATCGTGATACATCCTCCGTTCTACCTCTCACTGCCTTTTAAGGTGGCGTACTTCCTGTTATCCTTCCTCGCGCTGGGGCTGTTTATCCGATACATCGTGCGGCGCAGCGATAAAAAACATGCCAAAGCCATCGATGAACTGAACATCCGGAAAGAAAAAGAAATGCACGAAGCTAAAATCAAGTTCTTTACGATGATAGCCCACGAGATACGTACACCTGTTTCGCTCATCATCGGTCCGCTGGAAAAGGTCATGCAGTCTACGCCCAACCTGTCTGCCGAAGTGCGAAAAGACCTTGACATCATCGACCGAAACAGTCAGCGGTTATTGTTCTTGGTGAATCAGTTGCTCGACTTCCGCAAAGTGGAACAAAACGAAATGAAAATGCGCTTTGTGTCGCAAAACATCAAAGACATCATGGAGGCGGTATGCGAACGTTTCCGCCCCTCGATGGAGCAACACGGTGTGACTTTTACAGTGACTTATCCTGACGACAACTTCCGTGCCGACATCGACCGCGAAGCTGTAACCAAAGTGCTGAGCAACTTGCTGACCAATGCCAACAAGTATACGCACAGCCGGATAGACATCTTGTTTGAAACGCAACCCGGACAGCAAACGTTTTCTATCAGCGTTAACGATGACGGACGGGGCATGAAGCCGGAAGAGTTGAAACTCATTTTCCAGCCTTTCTACCAAGCTGCCGACAACAAGCCGGGAACGGGTATCGGGTTAAGCATCGTAAAAGGTATTGTGGAAGCGCATCACGGACGGATTGAGGTGAAATCGGAAACCGACAAGGGATCTTCGTTCCGTGTCATCCTTCCCTTAAGGCAAAAGAATGCCGAACTGAATGATTCGGAACAAACGGATAGCAGTAATCTGCCGGAAGACATACTGCCCGAACAGTCGGCGGGACAATCGAACCGGAAATTACCTGTCATACTGATAGCAGAAGACAATGAAGACATGATACGGTTCCTCTCCGACAGCCTGCAACTGAACTACACCATTATAACTGCGAACGATGGTGTTGAGGCTTTGGAACGGCTGAAGGAGCAAGAGGTATCGCTTATCGTAAGCGACTGGATGATGCCGAACATGGACGGAGTAGAGTTCTGTAAAGCCGTGCGAAACGACCAACTCAGCAACCACATTCCCTTTATCCTGCTGACGGCGAAAACCGATAATGCTTCGAAAACCGAGGGTATGAATTGCGGGGCAGACGCATACATCGAAAAACCGTTCTCACTGCAATACCTTGAGGCGTGTATCAAGAACCTGCTCGACCTGCGTATGCAGCTACGCAAGAAGTTCTCGTCGATGCCTACCGTACCTATCAGTTCCATTGCCCGAAACCAAGAGGATGAAAAGTTCCTCACCCGCATGAACCAGTTGATAGAGGAAAACCTCGACAGCCCCAACCTGTCGATCGACTTCCTTGCCGAGCAACTGTATATCAGCCGTTCGGCGCTCTTTGCCAAAATTAAAGGATTGGCAAACCTGACGCCCAACGAGATGATTCAGTTAATCCGGCTGAAGAAGGCGGCTTCGCTCTTGTTGGAAAACAAATACCACATCAGTGAGGTAAGCTACATGGTAGGTTTTAATAACCCGTCGTACTTCAGCAAGTGCTTCCAAAAACAATTCGGCATGACGCCGGGGAAATTCATTGAGAGCCATAAAGAAAAGGCAAAAAGCTAATAAAACAAGACAAATGTCCGACATTGATGCAGGGGCGTATCGCATACCTGAACACGCTGGCTTATCCGCGTGGATGATTTCGGGCGTATGCAATACGCCCCTACGAATTATTCGATGAAATGCGACATTCACTAATAACAGAAACGCACCGACTTCCCACAAGAGAATCGGTGCGTTTTTGCTATTTTTATTCGATTAAGAATGGTTTCTGTTAGAAACCCAAACTTCGTTATACCCAATCCATTGATTCCCATTTTGTAATTGAAAAAATCGATAACGAGTCGTCTCACCTGTATCTTTCCATGCCCAATACGAAATATCCTCATTAGGATCTTTCCCACTGTTATTACTCGTAACCTTACCCATACTTTTATCATAATCATCAAGCCTCCCAAAAACGCATCCGTATATGTTAGCTAACGCATCCGCATGTGCAGACCAACGCATACGGATGCGTTACATAACATATACGGTAGAATTTTTAAGGATGCAAAACAGACCGGAAAATAGGCTTTTGGAACTTTTTTGTACGGAAAGATGTAAAAAATGTGCAGTAAAATTTGCAAATCCGAAAATAATGCGTACCTTTGCACCCGTGTTTGAGAAATGCCTCATCACGAGCTTAGGATGGCCCGTTCGTC
>ENA-OPIL01000154-OPIL01000154.1-human-gut-metagenome-genome-assembly--contig:-NODE-154-length-13405-cov-2.037303_pt1 | contig 13405 bp, 9 predicted proteins | sample MGYA00241398_ERZ501642 | MGnify/ENA primary metagenome ERZ501642 (study PRJEB25962, sample SAMEA2042288) | human gut metagenome | biome: human gut; feature: human-associated habitat; material: faeces... | reverse complement strand
CGTTCCTCCTGCACCGACCGAGGCGGAAGATGAAACCGGAACTTTACGCAATGTGCGTTGAGGTTGAGGCTTCACAAACCTACGCGGTTCATCCGCGAACATATCAGTGGCAGATACCGGACTTTCATCTCTACGCGAGAAGTTGCTGCGGAAGCGGGAAGAGTATTCGTCCACCTGCCGCGTTAAAGACGTATCCTGCGGCAAGCTCAGGTAACGTGCATCAATGTCTTTCAGAAAACGGCTGGGATTACAAAATTCCATTTTCCCGTACTTCAACCGGTTCTTGGCATACGAAAGAAAGCAATGGTCCTCGGCGCGGGTTATCGCCACATAGAACAGTCGGCGTTCTTCTTCCAACGCTCTATAAGAATCAGAAGACATCAGGCTCGGAAAGAGCCCTTCCTCCATGCCTACCACAAAGACATTTTTAAACTCCAGTCCTTTTGCCGAATGGATAGTCATCAGAGTTACCTTCGGCTGGTCTTCGTCTGCATTGCTGTCTTGATCCGTCAGAAGGGATATTTCAGAAAGATAATCGGTCAGACGGATTCGGTCGTTTCCTTCTTCCCGCCTCATCGAACAGAAATCATGAATGCCGTTAACCAATTCTTCGATGTTTTCCTGACGGCTTAAATTTTCCGGAGAACGGTCTTGGTAAATATCACCCAAAATGCCCGACTGCCGGATTATCCCGCTGCCCAGTTCGTAGGCGTCTTTTGTTTCCACACCTTCCACAAAACCCGCTATCAGATCGCGGAATCCTTGCAGCTTGGTGTGCGTACCTTTATTTATAGATACATTATAAGATAACGGCTCGTTTAAAACCGCCCACAGGCTTACTTTCTCCCGGGTGGCAGCCTCAATCAACTTATTCAGCGTTGTATCACCTATTCCGCGTGTGGGATAGTTAATCACTCGCTTAAAGGCTTCCTCATCGTTCGGATTCACTGCCAGACGAAAATAAGCTATTACATCTTTTATCTCCTTGCGCTGATAAAACGATAATCCGCCGTAAATGCGATAAGGCAAATTATGTTTGCGGAGCGATTCTTCAAAGATACGGCTTTGAGCATTCGTACGATACAAAACGGCACAGTCGCTATACGCATATCCGTCGCGTGCGTGCAGCCTGCCGATTTTGTTGGCTACGATTTCACCTTCTTCCATGTCGCTATACGCCGAGTACACGGGAATGGGTTCGCCTTTATCCTTTTCCGAGAACACCTCCTTTCGAATCTGTTCCTTATTTTTGGCTATCAGGCTGTTGGCTGCTTTTACGATGGTTTGCGTGGAGCGGTAATTCTGTTCCAGCTTAAACAGGCGTGCATCTTTATACAGTTGGGTAAACTTCAAGATATTGTCGATGTTCGCACCCCGAAACGAATAGATGCTCTGAGCGTCGTCTCCCACCACGCATACGTGGCTATGAGTACCCGTAAGCTGAAGCACAATACTATGCTGGGCAAAGTTCGTATCCTGATATTCGTCTACCAATATATAACGAAAGCGTTCGGCATAGCGCTGGCAAATGTCGGGATGCTGCTTAAACAATAAAAAGGTATAAACCAGCAAATCATCGAAGTCCATTGCATCGCTCTGCCGACAGCGTTCCCAGTAACGGGCGTATATCTCACGCATCAGCGGAATCTTCGCATCTTGGTCGCTCCGATAAAATTCGGCACTGGCGGCATAGGCATCGGGCAACACCAAATGATTTTTAGCGTTGCTTATACGTCCTAATACCATCCCCGGACGGTAAGTCTTATCATCAAGTTTCATCTCTTTAATGATAGACTTCACCAGACTTTTCGAGTCGGCAGCATCGTAAATAGTAAAATTGGGAGTAAAGCCCACGGCAGCAGCCTCTGCCCGCAAGATACGCGAAAAGACCGAATGAAAAGTACCCATCCACAAATAACGCGCCCGCTCCATACCCACCTGACGGGCAATACGTTCTTTCATTTCGCGTGCTGCCTTGTTGGTAAAAGTCAGTGCAAGGATAGACCACGGTTCGTAACCGTTATCAAGCAAATAAGCTATCTTATAGGTCAATACGCGGGTTTTGCCGGAGCCGGCTCCTGCTATCACCAGCAAAGGGCCTTCATTATAAAGCACGGCATCGCGTTGACTTTGGTTTAATTCATCCAAATAATTCATCATAACACATTATTTCCGCAGAAGTTATTCTGCCGCTGTAAAACGTTTGATTACGTTATACGCCGAGAAGATACCCAACTCGCCAGCTTTACTCAAATCCTGAATGCCTTGACGGTTGTTTCCCAAGAAAATATTCATCAGTCCACGGTTATAGTACGCATCGGCAAAACGCGAATCGAGTTCTATTGCCTTATCATAATCGGCCAGTGCTGCACGGTAGTCTTTCAGCAACGCATGAACATTTCCCCGATTGTAATAAGCATATACGAAATCAGGATTCAAACGAATCACTTCATCCAAATCTTCACGTATGCGATTGTAATCGTAAGAACGGATTTGCGCATTCTTATCGTCGTTAACCGTTTCAATATCGAACGTCTTGTCTCGCTTACGGTATTCCAACTGTTTATAATAAATCAGCGAACGCGAGAAGTAAGCCGGGAAGAACGTTGAGTCTTGCTTGATTGCTTCATCCAAATCGGCAATGGCATTATCGAAATCCTGCACCAGATAGAAATCCAATGCACGCGCATAATAACTCAATGCACTGTCGGGATGATTCACAATTACCGACGTCTGGGCATCGACCGAAGCAAAATGCTGTTTCACCTGTTCCTCGGTCAGTGATGTTTCATTGTTCGTAATCAGCAACCGGTGTGGCAACACATGGCGATTATTCAGGTCGTCAATCGCTTTCGAGTAATTAACCTGCCGGCGCACTTCGTCCTGACGCTCGTAATATGTCAGTGCAAACATCGGCTGCGGCAAGATATTTACGTTACGGTCTTGCACACGTCCCCGATAATCCGTCTTATATTTACGTTCGTTGGCATCCTCGTCTGCCACCACCATTTTCCGGTAGTTGTTCATGTTTTTATCCGATTTCTTACGAGTTTTATCCGCCGAAGCCGTAGCTTGATTCTTCGTTCCGTTTTGGGCATCTATCTGTGCTTTCAGCACCTTAAATTCATCTTCGTCCGCCCCTTTCAAGTCACCCGTTTTCCGGCGTGCCTGCGCACGGTACTGATAACCGGCAAGAAAGTTAGGATATTCTTCAATCACTCTTGTATAATCTTCGATGGCACCCCGGTAATCTCCCGTCCGGTCTCTCAACAACCCGCGGTTAAAGGTAGCCATCATGTTATCCGGCTCCATATTCAGCACAAAGTCGAAATCTTCAATGGCACGATTGTCATCGCCCACCTGTGCCCGCAACAACCCGCGGTTATAGTGGCCGATGAAATTATTGCGGTCGATATCCAAAGCAATATCATAATCCGACATCGCCCCACGCAAATTGTTCTGATGATAACGCGCCAATGCCCGATTGATATACACACCGGCATTACGCACCGAAAGCCGGATTGCTTCCGTCAAATCCGATTCGGCATCGCTGTACTTCGACCGCTGCAAAAAAAGCATACCGCGCGATGTCCATGTATCCGGATTATAGCGGTCCATTTCAATCGCTTTGTCGGCATCGGTCATAGCCTGAAGCGTATCTTTTTGTTTCAAAGACACCTCCGTACGCATCAAATACGCATCCGTATAGCGAGGAGAAATACGAATAAGCGTGTCTAAATCGGCACGCGCTGTAACGTAATCTTTCTCGTTCATACGGCATAAAGCCAAATTATGCCACAAGCTGATATTTTCCGGATCTAACTTCAACGCTTTGAGATAATCCTCAATGGCATCCTTATAATTTTTCTGTTGGATACGGGCAATGCCACGCACCTGATAGGCATTGACAACGAAAGGATTACGCTGCAAAGCCTCCGAGCAATCTAACTCCGCCCCCCTGAAATCATCGAGATTCAACTTTGCAAGCCCGCGAAAAAAAAACGGTTCGGCAAGATAGGGTTTGGCATTGATTACCTGATTGAAATATTGGATAGAAAGTACATAGTCTTCAAAATACAGTGCGTTTTTGCCGATTGTCATTACTCTCTCCGCATTAATCTGAGAAAATAAAGACAATGGCAAAAGCAGACCTGCCAGCACTATGTATAAAAAACGTTTAATCATTTTACCGTTTTCACCTTATAAGAACAACGTGTTTTCCCCTTCAGCATGTTATTGAGTTTGCCGCGAATCATTTGCTTGCGTAACGAAGATAAGTGGTCGATAAACATGGTTCCGTCCAAATGGTCGAATTCATGCTGCATCACACGTGCCAGATAACCTTCCACCCATTCATCGTGAGGTTTCAAATCTTCATCAAGATAAGTTACATGAATCCGGTCGGGACGCTTCACACTTTCGTGGATGCCGGGCAGACTTAAACACCCTTCTTCCATCGAAACCATTTCTTCGCCTGTTTCGATAATGTGAGGATTGATATAGGCGTGTCTGAAATCTTTAAATTCGGGCATGTCGTCAGACAATACGTCTAAATTAATTACCACTACCCGGATAGGCAATCCCACCTGCGGTGCAGCAAGTCCCACCCCGTCGGCGCGGTCCATCGTTTCAAACATGTTTTGAATCAGTTCTTTCAAATTCGGATAATCCGGAGTTATATCTTCAGCCTCTTGTCTTAACACCGGCTGGCCGTATACATAAATAGGTAAAATCATTTTTAACGTTCTGTTTTTTTTTATTTATAATTTATATCTTTTCGATTCCAAATAAGACTGCAAGATGATGGTTGCGCTTAACTCGTCAACCAACGCCTTGTTTTGACGTGCTGTTTTTTTCAGTCCACCGTCTATCATTGCCTGATGTGCCAACACGGAGGTAAACCGTTCGTCAACCCACTCTACCGGTATGTCCGGCAGTTTTTTCTTCAACTGGTTTACAAAAGGAACGATGCGTTTCATGTTTTCCGAATCCTCGTTATTCAGTTGTTTGGGATGACCTACCACAATACGCTCTACTTTTTCTTGCGACGTGTACTTTAACAGAAAGTCCATCAGTTCAGTGGTCGCCACGGTAGTAAGACCACTCGCTATAATCTGCATAGGGTCTGTCACCGCTATGCCGGTTCGCTTTTTTCCATAATCTATCGCTAATATTCTGCTCATAGTGGCGACAAAAATACAAATTAAATTGAATATTGAATATATCTGAAAGGCAGATTAATAAATTTCTATAATTTTTTAAGTCGACAAGAGAGCTATGTAAAGCCTGTTCCAACGCTATTCCGCCCTATCCGGGGCTTGGAAAAATTCTACCCATAGAACCCGTGGATTCTATGGGTAGAACCGGGCAACGCTACCGCAAAGACACGGCAACACTACCGTTAGCGTTTTCAGGGTCATCCCGATGAATGATTTTCACCGGACAGTAACGTTCAAACAGGCTTGCATCGCCGGTGGGGATAAAAAAACATGCGGACAAACCTCACGGCCTATCCGCATGAACTTTTACGTATTTAATGGCTGGGTTTAAAAACCCGAAAACAAAACGACTTCAAATTACCATTCCACGAATTTACCTCGTGCTCTGCGTTCTTTCAGCACTTCTGCCAAATGTTTATTCTTGGAAGATGCTATATATTTACGTCCAAAAATATTAGGGATAGCTACACCCACAGAAATACACATGATAACCAGCCCTGAATTAACCCCACACTCAATGGCTTTCATCAGCGTGGTTACTTTATCGATGTCAGTAACATTCATGTTTATCAGCCCGAACAGCATCCGATACATCAATACTCCCGGAATCATCGGAATAACCGAAGGGATGGTTAGTACGTGATTGGGGACATGAAACCAATGAACTGCCTTCACTGCTATCAGGCTGACTAATACCGAACCTGAGAACGAACCGATAACCAGTCCCATATCCAGACCGATGTTATCGGTACTCGGACCGAGGTTGACAAAGTTACGGGTACATACCGCAAGGATACCGCCAATGGCTACTACCCATAACAGACGGCGCTGGATGTTAAAAATCATCGAGAATCCCATAGCCGAAATTGCCGCCGCCAAAGCATATTCCCAATACTCATGATGCGGAACCATGCTTATGGTAGGGAAAAAGTCTTCAATATGACAAAGTTTCACAGCAAAAGCAATACCGAACGCCATCGCCGAAACCATCAGCAACGTATTGATGGCGCGGACAATACCTACCTGAATATAATTATCGAGCATATCGTCGACAAAGTTTATCAAAGGCACGCCGGGCACAATAAACAATGCACATGCCAATAGCGGATGCCACGGAGTATCAGTCCATTCGGCAGGAAGCAAAGTAGATGCCCACGCAATTAACGTGGATATAAATGCAGCTATTGCAATCCCCATATAATGGTTTAGTCCCGATTCGTTACATTTGGCGCGGACACGCATACCAATGATGGCAGCAATGGAAGCATACAGGAACGCCATCCAGTCGCAACCGAACTGAATACAGAATCCTCCGCAGGCAAATCCGGCACCGATAGCCACCTGCCACGGAGTATAATTACGTTTCTTGGTACGTATCTTCTCTAACTCTTCTTCATAACGGTCGAGTGAGTAATCTTCTTCAATCGCTCTCCACGAAAGTTTGCTCACTTCCGAAATGGCAGTCATGTTAACTCCATGCCCATCGATGCGCTGGAACTTGGTAAACGAATAATCCCCGTCACTTACGTTAACCATCAGCATGGTGAAACTGACGTTTATATGAAGTTTTTCTTCGGGGATACCTAAATAAGCAGCCGTACGCTTCATGTTTCTCACGATACGGTTGGTATCTGCCAAACTCTCCACTAAAAGTTTTCCTGTACGCAACAAAAGGTCTCCCCTGCGATGCAACTGCTGGTCGTGGGCCTTTACCGTCGATTCTAAATGTTCGTTTAACGCCATATTTTATTCAAAAATGTTTTCGGGGCGCAAAGGTAAAAAAATATCCCCATTAATTTTTAACTTTGCCTGCTAAAGTTGACGACAGAAATAAAAAAAGACAATAAACCGAAGAGGGATAAAGTTAAGTTTTAACTGCCATCCTGCTGATAATCAAACACCAATGAATAAATCAAAAAAGATAGAAGAAGAAAAACGAACGGTTGAAACCATGATTCGGCTTTACTGCCGATACAAAGAGGGGAATGCCGAACTATGCCCTTCTTGCAAAGAACTGTTGGAATATTCACATATCCGCTTATCCAAATGCCCGTTTGGAGCAGAGAAAAAAACATGTCGCCTTTGCCCGGTTCACTGTTACAAGCCGGAAATGAAAAAGAAGATGCAAAACGTAATGCGTTACGCAGGGGTACGTATGTTATTTTTACATCCCGTCATCGCCATAAAACATATTTGGAACGAGATAAAGTGAGGAATTTTTCCACACTGTATAAAAAAATCCTCAATAAACACGTTTTGGCTTAAAGTATTACTTTGCTGATTATCACTATTAAAATAAAAATCCGTACCTTTGGCACGTATATTGTTATGAAAAGCCAATGGCATCTAAACCATTAAACGAAAAAGTATGAGACGTTTTTTAACAAAGAAGGAATTAAAGGTAAAAAGAAAACAAACCATTTATGCCGGAATTGGCGTGATTGTAATTATCGTATTGTATTTGTTTTTGACACGCAAACCTACTCCTACGCCAGAACTACCTGTCGTTTGTGTTACCCCGGCACAACAGCAGGATGTGGAAATCTATGGCGATTACGTAGGACGCATCAGCGCACAGCAATTCGTCGAAGTACGGGCGCGTGTGGAAGGTTTTCTCGAACAAATGCTCTTTGAAGAAGGAACACAGGTAAAACGTAACCAAGTGCTTTTCGTTATTGACCAAGACCAATATCGGGCAAAAGTGGATAAAGCCCGTGCGCAACTGAAGAAAGACGAGGCGTCGGCGCGCAAAGCAGAACGCGACTTGGCTCGTATCCGTCCGCTTTACGAACAAAATGCTGCCAGCCGTCTGGATTTAGACAACGCAGAAGCCGCTTACGAAACGGCCATCGCAAGTGTAGGCATGAGCCAAGCCGATTTAGACCAAGCTGAACAAGAATTAGGGTATACGGTAGTACGTTCTCCGATATCCGGACAAATCAGTGAGCGCTACGTTGACCTCGGTACACTGGTAGGAACGAGCGGAAAGTCATTGCTTGCCACCATCGTAAAGAGTGACACCGTACAGGTGGACTTCAGCATGACTGCACTCGATTACTTGAAAAGCAAGGAGCGTAACGTTACGTTGGGACAGAAAGACTCAACCCGCTCATGGCAGCCTACCGTAATCATTACTTTGCCGGACAACAGCGTTTATCCTTATAAAGGATTGGTGGATTTTGCTTCTCCGCAAGTAGACCCGAAAACCGGAACATTTTCAGTACGTGCGGAAATGAGTAACCCCGACCATGTTTTGCTTCCGGGACAATTTACCAAAGTACGTTTATTATTAGATGTGCGCGAACATGCCACGGTAGTTCCGCAAAAGGCACTCATTATTGAAAAAGGAGGCGCACATATCTTTGTGATGCGTAAAGATTCCACCGTAGAAAGACGTTTCATCGAATTGGGTCCTGAATTTGGTAACGACGTAGTGGTAGAACGCGGACTTATCCCCGGTGAACTGATTGTCAGTGAGGGATACCATAAATTAACTCCGGGAGCTAAAGTAAAGGTAGCAGAAGCTCTTACCGAAGATGAAAACAAAGATGGCAAAGACAGCCTATAATAAAGCAACGGCAAATCAAAATATCTCATGAAAGTAAATTTCTTTATTGACAGACCGGTCTTTTCGGCTGTTATCTCTATACTTATCGTTATCGTGGGTATCATTGGCTTAACAATGCTTCCCATCGACCAATATCCGCAGATAACTCCCCCTGTGGTAAGAATCAGTGCGTCGTATCCGGGCGCAAGCGCTTTAACAGTGTCGCAGGCTGTGGCTACTCCTATCGAACAAGAGTTAAACGGTACGCCGGGCATGTTGTATATGGAGTCAAACAGTTCGAACTCCGGAGGATTCTCGGCAACCGTAACGTTTGATATCTCTGCCGACCCTGATTTGGCTGCGGTAGAAATCCAGAACCGTATCAAGCTGGCAGAGTCTCGATTGCCGGCCGAGGTTATCCAAAACGGTATCGAAATCGAGAAACAAGCAGCCAGCCAGTTAATGACAATCTGCTTAACATCAAACGACCCTAAATTTGATGAAATTTATCTGAGTAACTTTGCTACAATCAACGTACTCGACCTTCTCCGCCGTATTCCGGGAGTGGGGCGTGTATCAAATATCGGTAGCCGTTACTATGCCATGCAGATATGGGTAGACCCTGCCCGCCTTGCCAATTTCGGACTGACGGTACAGGATGTACAGAATGCGTTGAAAGACCAAAACCGGGAGTCGGCTGCTGGTGTATTGGGACAACAGCCTGTCACGGGATTAGACATTACGATACCCATCACTGCGCAGGGACGTTTATCGAGTGCATCGCAATTCGAAGAAATCGTACTTCGCGCTAATGCCGACGGGTCGCTTATTCGTATGCGCGATGTAGCACGTGTATCATTGGAAGCTCAATCATATAATACAGAAAGTGGTATCAACGATGGAAATGCTGCTGTATTGGGTATCTATATGTTACCGGGAGCCAATGCCATGGAAGTAGCAGAAAATGTTAAGAAAGCAATGGAGGAAATGAGTAAAACGTTCCCGGAAGGATTAAAATATGAGATTCCTTTCGATATGACGAATTACATTTCCGAATCCATTCATGAAGTATATAAAACTTTGTTCGAGGCATTGATATTGGTTATCATCGTGGTATTTCTTTCATTACAGAACTGGCGTGCCACGCTTATCCCGACCATTGCCGTGCCAATCTCTTTGATCGGTACATTCGGATTTATGCTTATTTTCGGATTTTCACTCAACATATTAACTCTGTTGGGATTGGTTCTTGCCATCGGACTGGTGGTAGACGATGCCATTGTGGTGGTGGAAAACGTTGAGCGTATCATGGAAGAAGAACACCTCAGCCCTTACGAAGCTACCAAAAAGGCGATGAACGGACTGACGGGGGCTTTGATTGCCACTTCTTTGGTGCTTGCTGCCGTATTCGTTCCGGTAAGTTTCCTTTCGGGAATTACAGGACAATTATATCGCCAGTTCAGTGTTACGATTGCCATTTCCGTATTGCTCTCTACCGTGGTAGCTCTGACGCTGAGTCCGGTAATGTGTTCGCTGATATTAAAACCCAACGACCCTAATAAACCCAAGAACCGGGTGTTCCGGACAATAAACCGCTGGCTGGATTTGGGAAACAATAAATACGTAGCGGGTATCAAACGCATTATAAAGAATCCCAAACGAGTAACTGCCGGATTTGGAATGGTTATCGTATTTATCTTCTTGTTATACCGCCTCATCCCGACCAGCTTCCTCCCCACGGAAGACCAAGGATATTTCACTGTGGAATTAGAGCTGCCGGAGGGAACCACGCTGGAAAGAACCCGCATCGTGACCAATCGTGCCATAGATTATTTAATGAAAAACCCGGCAGTGGAATATGTACAGAATGTTACAGGTACAAGTCCGCGCGTGGGAACAAGTCAGGCACGAAGCCAGCTTACCGTTATATTGAAAGAGTGGACCGAACGCGATGATACGACCATTGAGGAGATTATGGCAGACGTTCAACGGGAATTTTCACAATATCCGGAATGTAAGGTATACCTCTCTACCCCACCCGTTATTCCGGGATTGGGTACTTCAGGAGGATTTGAGATGCAGCTTGAAGCGCGTGGAGATGCCAACTACGATGACTTGGTGGAAGCTACCGACACACTGATGTATTATGCTTCGCAGCGGGAAGAGTTAAGCGGGTTGTCATCTTCGTTACAGGCTGCCATTCCGCAACTTTACTTTGATGTAGACCGCGACCAAGTTAAATTATCGGGTGTACCGATGTCGGACGTATTTGCTACGATGAAGGCTTATACCGGTTCGGTATACGTAAACGACTTCAACATGTTTAACCGTATTTACCGTGTATACATTCAGGCCGAAGCTCCTTACCGCGAACACAGGGATAACATCAATCTGTTTTTCGTACGTGGAAGCAACGGTTCGATGATTCCGCTTACCGCACTCGGAACAACCGAATATACCACAGGTCCGGGAAGCATCAAGCGTTTCAATATGTTTAATACGGCAGTGATACGCGGAACCGCTGCAAGCGGATACAGTTCGGGACAGGCTATGGAGACCATCGAACAGGTGGCGCGCGAGCATCTGCCCGATAACATCGGAGTAGAATGGAGTGGTCTGTCTTACCAAGAAAAACAGGCAGGCGGACGAGCGGGCATGATTATGTCGCTGGTGTTCCTTTTCGTATTCCTTTTCCTTGCCGCTCTCTATGAAAGCTGGAGCATCCCCATCGCCGTATTGCTCTCACTGCCCGTTGCCGCGTTAGGAGCATACGCCGGAGTTGCACTCTGCGGATTGGAAAACGATACTTATTTCCAGATTGGTCTGGTTACGCTGATGGGATTGGCGGCAAAGAATGCCATCTTAATCGTAGAGTTTGCCAAAGATGAAGTAGATGCCGGACGAGATTTAATTGAAGCCACGCTTCACGCTGCCCACCTGCGTTTCCGTCCTATTTTGATGACCTCGCTTGCCTTTATCCTCGGTATGGTTCCGATGGTCATCGCCACAGGTCCGGGAGCAGCCAGCCGTCAGGCCATCGGTACAGGTTTGTTCTTCGGAATGATAGCGGCGGTTACGATAGGAATCTTCCTTGTTCCGTTCTTCTTCGTGATGATTTATAAAGCTAAAAACAAACTGAAAGCAAAACATGCTAACTAATATTATATGTGTGTCATGATACAAACTTTATTAAGATATCGCTTTTTATTTTTCCTGTTTGCAGCTTCGCTTCTCTTGGGAAGCTGTAAGTTAGGAAAACATTATACGCGCCCCCAACTCGAATTACCCGAGACACTCGACAGCCTGAGCGTTGACACTACCTCCATCGGCGATTATGCATGGGAACAGCTTTATACCGATACTACCCTGCAAGCCTTGATTCGCAAAACGCTGACATATAATAAGGATATGTTGATTGCTGCGGCGCGGGTAAAACAACTGGCTGCACAAAAGCGCATCGATTATGCCAGCATGTTTCCGCAGGTAGGCTTACGGGTGTACGGAGAACGTGAAAAAGAGAACTACGGAGGCGACCATGTAAGCATGGACGACCAGTTTGACCTGAAAGGTACTGTGGCATGGGAACTCGACTTGTGGGGGAAACTCCGCTGGGCAAGAGACCGCAGCGTGGCGGAATTTGTGGGTTCGGTAGAAAACCAGCGTGCCTTGAAGATGAGCCTTATCGCACAAGTGGCGCAATCTTATTTTGAATTGGTAGCACTCGATAACGAACTCTCGATTGTAAAAAAGACGGTGGATGCCCGCAGCGAGAGCCTTCATCTGGCTCGCATCCGCTACGAAGGAGGTCTGACTTCCGAAACGGCATTCCGTCAGGCACAAGTGGAGTTGGCGCGTACTGCCACCCTCGTCCCCGATTTGGAACGGCAAATCACACTGAAAGAAAACGAAATCGCTTTTCTTACCGGCGAATATCCGCACCACATCAACCGTTCGGTTTTACCCGAAGACGTGATGTTTCCGGTCAGCCTTCCGGTCGGATTGCCTTCGGCGTTGCTCGAACGCCGTCCGGACGTGCGACAGGCAGAACAGGCGCTGATAGCTGCCAATGCTTCGGTAGGCGTGGCTTACACCAGCCTGTTTCCCAACATTGCGCTGACGGCTACTTACGGGGCGGAAAGCGACCTGCTGAGCGAACTGCTTAAATCGCCTCATCACCTAATTACCGGTACGCTGACCCAGCCTATTTTTGCAATGGGGAAAAACCGCGCCCGCCTGAAAGCAGCCAAAGCCGCTTACGAACAGGCGCTGTATGCCTACGAGAAAGTAGTGCTGAATGCGTTCAAGGATGCTTATAACGCAATAGCCGAATTTAATAAGATAAAAGAAATCTACGAAACCCGCCTGCGATTGGAGCAATCGTCGAAAAGTACGCTTGAGCTTGCCCAACTGCAATACATGAACGGGGTTATCGGTTACATGGATTTGCTGGATGCGCAACGTGGATATTTAGATGCACAAATCAGTCTGAGCAATGCCATCCGCGACAAACAAATTACGATGGTAAACCTCTATAAAGCACTCGGAGGAGGCTGGAAGGAATAACCGTTTTTCAGTTGCAGCTACCGTCGCTGCCGATTTTCTGCTAACAACCTGAGCAAGAGAACATTCGGCAGAGGCG
>ENA-OPIL01000138-OPIL01000138.1-human-gut-metagenome-genome-assembly--contig:-NODE-138-length-13872-cov-2.198813_pt1 | contig 13872 bp, 6 predicted proteins | sample MGYA00241398_ERZ501642 | MGnify/ENA primary metagenome ERZ501642 (study PRJEB25962, sample SAMEA2042288) | human gut metagenome | biome: human gut; feature: human-associated habitat; material: faeces... | reverse complement strand
CGCCAATCCTTCAAAAAAGGACCGTCAACTGTACGCTGTGTAGCTGTTGTAGAGTGAACAGTTGTCATAAGACCGTTCTCAATACCGAACTTGTCATTCAGTACCTTTGCTATAGGAGCGAGACAGTTTGTTGTACAAGATGCATTTGAAACAATCTGCTGGCCAGCATATTTATCTGTATTAACACCACAAACGAACATATCAGCCTGACGTCCGTCCTCACCCTTCTTTGAAGGAGCAGAAAGAACAACATATTTAGCACCAGCCTGAAGGTGTTTCTCTGCACGGTCCATTGTCAGATAGAAACCAGTTGACTCAACAACATATTCTGCACCGATTTCATCCCACTTAAGATCAGCAGCGTCTTTTTCAGCTGTAACACGGATGTGGTTTCCGTTTACTATCAATTCATTTTTTGCAGTGTCAACTTCAATTGTACCGTCAAACTGGCCGTGCATTGTATCATACTTCAGCATATATGCCATGTAATCAACAGGCAGAAGGTCATTGATACCTACTACAACTACATCGTTCTTGTTTGCCTCTTCAAGAGTTGAACGGAATACGAAACGACCAATACGGCCAAATCCGTTAATACCAATTTTAATCATCTTTTTTTATTTTAAAGGGTTAAAATAATTTCCTTAAATAATTATACCTAATGTTTGTTAAAAGCGCTGTCTAATCAACGTTAATTACTCCCAAGTGTCCGCATTAAATACGGCCTTTCTTTTTTCGCCCGCAAAGTTACATTATTTTTTTATAATAAAGTTATTTCATATTATTAAATTATATAAAATATTGAGTACGATTGGCCGAAAGTACAAAATCGACTAATTATTAGTGTCATTTTGACATGTCGAGTTTCTAAATTAAGGCCACTGTCAGACCAGCCATCACAATACTAACCATCGACATCAGCTTAATTAATATATTTAAAGAGGGACCTGAAGTATCCTTAAAAGGATCACCAACCGTATCACCTACAACTGCCGCTTTATGACAAGAAGAACCTTTACCGCCAAAGTTACCTTCTTCAATCATTTTCTTAGCATTATCCCATGCCCCTCCAGCATTTGACATAAAAATAGCAAGAGTAAATCCAGTGGACATTCCACCTATTAAAAGTCCCAGAACGCCGGAAACACCTAGAACTATACCTACTAACACAGGAATAGCTATAGCCAATAAAGAAGGCAATATCATTTCACGCAAAGCTGACTTTGTAGAAATTTGTATGCATCGGCCATAATCCGGAGTTGCTATACCTTCCAAGATACCCTTTATCTCTCTGAATTGTCTTCTAACCTCTTCTACCATTGAACCTGCTGCACGTCCAACAGCTCCCATCGTGATACCACTGAATATAAATGCAGACATAGCACCAATAAAGATTCCTATTAAAACCTTTGGGTTCATGAGGTTAACCTGGAAGAAACTTATCATATCTAACAGCTGAGCATTTTTAGGTTCAAAAACATTTCCTAAATTATCAATAAAGACAACACCTTCGTTAGCCGCTCTTACCATATTTATTTTTATTTCCTCAATATATGACGCCAATAAAGCAAGAGCAGTCAATGCTGCACTTCCTATAGCAAATCCCTTTCCTGTTGCGGCTGTAGTATTTCCTAAAGCATCAAGTGAATCGGTCCTTTTTCTTACATCTTCTCCCAATCCACACATCTCGGCATTACCACCTGCATTATCCGCTATAGGGCCATAAGCATCCGTCGCTAATGTTATACCTAAAGTTGAAAGCATGCCGACAGCAGCAACACCTATACCATATAGTCCTTTAGAAATACTTTCTGAATTCATAGACATGTCAAAGCCGTTCGCACACAAATAACTTAACATTACAGCAACAGAAATTGTAATTACAGGAATCATGGTAGAAATCATTCCTGTGCTTATACCTTTAATAATTACTGTTGCTGATCCCGTTTCGGAAGACTTAGCCACATCCTTTGTCGGACCATAACTTTGACTTGTATAGAACTCGGTTGCTGCTCCTATTATAACACCTGCGAGAAGTCCACTAATTACAGAAAACGAAAGTCCGATCCAATTTTCAACTTTTAACAAATACAAGATTAAAAATGATGCTACTGCAATAAGAACAGCCGAAACGTTTGTACCTAAATTTAACGAATGCAGCAAATCCTTCATTGTAGCATTGTCCTTTGTCTTAACCACAAAAATGCCGATTAAAGATAAAAATATCCCAACACCCGCTATTAGCATTGGAGCTATAACTGCTTTAAGCTGCATTTCATAATTAACCCCAAAAGCCATGGCACCCAATGCAGCAGCACTTAAGATACTGCCACAATAACTCTCATATAGATCAGCACCCATTCCTGCAACGTCACCGACATTATCGCCGACATTATCTGCAATGGTTGCCGGATTTCTCGGATCATCCTCCGGTATGTTTTCTTCAACCTTACCGACAAGGTCTGCACCAACATCTGCAGCTTTAGTATAAATACCTCCACCTACACGAGCAAACAAGGCTTGAGTAGACGCACCCATACCAAATGTAAGCATTGTTGTCGTAATTGTAACAAGAGCATTGGCTTCACCATCATAAAATGCATTTAATATGACAAACCACAATGCTATATCCATAAGGCCTAAACCAACAACGACCAAACCCATCACAGCTCCACTCCGAAATGCAATTTTTAATCCTTTATTAAGGCTATGCCTAGCTGCATTTGCAGTACGTGCCGATGCATATGTAGCTGTCTTCATGCCAAAGAAGCCACATAATCCAGAAAACAAACCGCCTGTAATAAATGCAAACGGTACCCATGGATTTTGCACGTGTAGTACATAAGACATAAATGCAAATATCAGGCTGATAATAACAAATATAATTATTACAACTTTATACTGCTGTCTTAAATATGCCATTGCACCGGTTCTTACATACCCTGCAACTACTCTCATTCTTTCTGTGCCCTCATCTTCTCTCATCATTGACTTATAAAAATAAAAAGCCATTATTAACGCACAAACAGATGCGAAAGGCACAATCCAAAAAACTGACGGTATATTCATGGTATTACATTTTTTAAAATCTGAATGATAACTGTGTATCAATCATACTATAATTATGTTTTTCTAAAGAACGGTCATTAACCAATATGTATTCTGCTGAAATCTTCAAATTCTTTACGAATTCATAATCTGCACCAATTTCATAATATGTCTTGCTATTATTCCATTCTGCACTTGGCCGATACATATCATAACGAGCTTTTACATGAAACTTATTTTTTATTATTGGCGCTATAGCTAATGCATAAAATCCATCAGCCTTATTACCTTTTTCATAATCTACTTCAGTTTCACTTAAATTTGTTTTATCATTATAAACAGTTTTAAAGCCATATCCTGTAGAGTGTATGTATTCAGAACGGAAAGTCCAGTCATTTGTAACATACTCACCACTAATGGCATAGCGACGTTTAGATAAACTTTTTATTCCATTATTGTCTTTACGTGCATATGAACCAGTCCACCCGAATGCTCCCAAACGCATACCAGATATTGGCATAACCCACAATCCCCCAATAATATCCTTCTGGTTATCTACATCCTTCGTATTTATACCCTGGCCATTAAACACACCTATCTGATAATGTAACAGTGCCCTCCCTTCTTTTATTTTTAGTAAATCACCTTGTAATTGTATTCCAATATCACGACCATTCGATGAATGTTCACCTGTTCTATCATTAAATCCCGAAAGATTAGTCACATTTTGAGCATAGCTCATAAATCCCTGGTCAATGGGATTCATAGGATTCTCAAACGTAAACGGACGTTTAAACTGTCCTACTTTTATCTTGATAAAATCATATTTCTGCCATTCAATAAAGACGTCAACGATTCGCGGACTTTCACCAAGAGTTGTTGTATTTCCATTAACTTGTCCCTGGAGTTTATATGCAAAGTCATTTAATATACGTCCGTCCAAAGACAATCTAACCATTCGTAAACTAAAAGTATTGCTTTCTGAATTATATTTACCAGAATATTGATATTGCCCAATTGCATAACCGCTTAACTTAGGCATACTAAACACTTCTTTCTTTTGCGCACACACATTGCAAATAATCGCACAAAATACAAAAAATGATATTATTCTTTTCAATTTTCTATAAATTTAAACCTATAAAAGCTAATAATTCACACACAACATATAAAATGAAGGTATAACCTTATCATCAAAATTTAATTTACACGTCTGTTTAATAACACGACGTTTTCAACATGAGGCGTATGCGGGAACATATCTACAGGCTGTACAGCAACGACCTCATACAAATTATCCAAAAGAGATAAATCACGTGCCTGTGTTGCAGGGTTACAACTTACATACACTATTCTCTTTGGAGCTGTTTTAATTATAGTTTGAACCACATCAGGATGCATACCAGCTCTAGGCGGATCTGTAATTATTATATCAGGAGTACCATTTTCAGATATAAATGATTCCGTTAATATATCTTTCATATCACCTGCAAAGAATAAGGTATTAGATATGTTATTTATTTCAGAATTAATTTTAGCATCCTCAATAGCCTCCGGAACATATTCAATACCTATAACACGTTTAGCATATCTAGAAACGAAATTAGCAATCGTTCCAGTTCCTGTATATAAGTCATAAACAAGTTCGTTACCTGTAAGATTTGCAAAATCACGTACTACAGAATAAAGATGATAGGCCTGCTTCGTGTTTGTCTGATAAAAACTTTTAGCTCCAACTTTAAATGTCAAGCCGTCCATAGTTTCATATATATAATCATTACCTTTAAACACTTCAATATTTAAATCATTAAAGGTATCGTTACCTTTTTGATTATTAACATATAGTAACGACGTTATCTCAGGGAAAGCGTCTGCAATATGCTGAAGTAAGTTTTTGGCAATAACATCATCTTCATCCTTTTCATAATGAAATTGTATTAAAACCATCCACTCTCCTGTATCAGAGTTTCTGACCATAATATCACGCAACAACCCGCATTGTTTCCTGATATCATAGAATACGATATCATGTTCATATGCATAGTCTCTGATTGCATTTCTGATTTTATTTTGCAGATCATCCATTAGCCAACATTTTTCTATCGGCAAAATTTTATCAAACGCACCTGTTATATGGAATCCAACAGCATTCATCTGTGTAAAATCCGAACCTGAAGCTATTTCTTCTTGAGTTAGCCATCGTCTATTCGAACAGCCGAATTCCAATTTATTACGATAGCCTTGGGTTTTAACAGAGCCTAATATCTGATTGAATTCTGGTAGATTAACTTTACCAATACGAGTCAACTGATCATAGACCTGTTTTTGTTTCATTCTAAGCTGCTCATCATATGGTATATTCTGCCATTTACATCCTCCACAAATTCCAAAATGCTGACAGAATGGCTTAACCCTCCTTTCGCTATATTTTATAAATCTTATTATCTCTGCTTCACAATAGCTATGTTTCTTTCTCCGCACCTGCAAATCAACAACGTCACCAGGAACAGCAAATGGGACAAACACGACAAGTTCATTTACTCTTGCCAAAGCTTTCCCCTCTGCTGCATAATCAGTTATTGTTATATTTTCTAAAACCGGTAGTGATTTTTTCTTTCTGCTCATTTTAATATTAATTAATGTAATGCAACACCTCACATACATATTAATAAAGCGGCCCGAACCAGCCCATATTTATACGCATGCATATAATTATTATGCAAAGTTAACTGATATTTTTAAAATACAACAACGTATAATCTAAAAATTAAGAAAATAACAATTTACCTTATTAATAAAGAAGTCAATAAGACATACACAAATGTGTGTATGATTAAAACTTTACATGAAAGCACTAAATGTCATAACAATTTAGGCGAGTACAATCCTGCTAAGCGCCATCATCAGAACACTACTTAATTATAACAAATATAATCAAAATACACCCGAACGGAATATATCCTAACGCCCAAAATACTTTATGTCAGAATAAAAAAGCAAATACCCTTAAATGATTATCTGAAATCATCTAAAGATATTTGCCTTTATACTAAAAATAGCTAAACTTGCTTATCTATAAATTATCCGCAATAGAAAGAAGACTCAACTAACTTCTGCATCAGTTTGCTATCCTTTTCTGCAGACTCACGCAAGTTAGAGTCATCCTGTTTGTTTAAAGCTCTAATGATACCATCTATCATTCTTGCAGAGAAGACACCTTTGTCCTCATATAATCCACGCTGCTTCTCAAGCCATTTTGCAGAAGCCACACATGAATCAGGAAGCTGCTCAAATTTTGACAGACCTTTTTTAGCTTCATCAATTCCGACATACTTATCTGTAGCAATCTGTAAGGCCTCTTCTTTTTCCATCTCCAAGCCATATCTACATGCTACGCACAAACCTGCCATAAGCTGATATATATCTGCAGAAGCGTCAGGTGAGCGCATCTCAACAGTCTGTTTGAGAGTTGTATCATTATTAGCTTCTGCTTCAAGAGTGTTAACCTGAACAGACATGTCACGGCCAGAAGTCCAACCAAGGGGAACACGCACAAGTACAGATCTGTTGCAATCACCCCAACAAACATTTGTTGGCGCTTCCTGATGAGGAACCAATCTGAAGTATGACACAGATGTCTTATTGCCAAATGCTGTAATAGATGGAGCTAAAATCATCATACCGGCAATAGCTCTTCTAGCCTCTTCTGAAAGCTTGTGGTCTTTAATCATGCAGTTCTTTCCGTCTTTCATCATACGCATATGTATGTGTAAACCTGAGCCGGCCTTTCCTACAGTTATTTTAGGAGCGAAAGTAACATCAAGCCCGTTCATTTGTGCAAGATTTCTGATTACCCATTTTGCCAACACCAACTGATCTGCTGCTGTTTCTACAGGGTTTGGCAAGAACTCTATTTCATTCTGCTCATAAACTTTTCCATCCTGAGTAAAGTTTCCAACCTCAGAATGTCCATACTTGATTTGTCCGCCAGTCTGAGCAATGTATGCCATACACTGCTTACGGAACTCATTAAACTTTGCAAAAGGACCTGATTCGTGATATCCTCTCTGATCTACAGCAGGGAACATTCCATTATCATCAGCTATAACATAATATTCCAATTCGCCCATCGCCTCAAAAGTCATGCCTGTAGACTCTTCAAACGCTGCTGCTGCTCTATGCAATGTACGTTCAGGAGAACATTCAAATGGTTCGCCATTTTTGTCAAAGAATGAGCATAACATGCACAAAGTAGGAATCTCTGAGAACGGGCTTACAAATGCAGTGCGGAAACGTGGTATTACATACAAATCACTACTTTCTGCCTCTATAAATGAGGGGAACAAGCTAGAACCGTCAACTCGCTCGCCGTCTGTTAATATAGTTTCAAGATAAGCATAATCATTAATCATAAAGTTTAGAGTTTTTATGCGTCCGTCTTCAGCCGGATACATAAAATCTATCATACGTATACCCTTTTCACGTATAAATGCAATTATGTCTGCTTTAGTAAAGCATTTTGAAGGTTTACGCAGGAACTCAACTAGTGGGTTCGCATTCATTTCAATTGTCTTATCCATACAATAAAGTGTTTAATATAAGTAATTTAGATTTAAAATATAATCACATTAAATTTATAAAGGGCATTACACCTATTTTGTTTCCGCTATCCTTATATAATAAGGTATATTCAGAATCACAATTATAAAGTGCAGGATTGAGCGGAATCCCCATACAACAGGGCGTACCCATATCATCTCCATACCCATTTACATTCTTTTACAAAGGTAGAAATTTTAATTAGTAAAACAAATTTTCCAATTCTATTTTAGCATACATTCAAATATAATCACATTGCTAAGGCATAATTGACATTTATCTGCCTGCCGCATAAGTTTCACATTGAAACATTTATTTGCATCATGCTTACTTTTTGGATTTACAAACAGCTAAAAAAAACAGTAACAGATCTTAATATAACAAATTACATCCACAAAACGCACAGGAACCCAGCCACAATAACACACTGGAAATCAATACATTACAAAAAGCACAAGAATCAAACAGTACAAATCCATATTAAATACATTGCCAAACATATGCTTTTACATATAAATTTATATTGATTTAGAGTCCAAAACTCAATGAATTACATGTTAAAAAGCGGTTAATTATCAAACACAAGCCACAAGTTTCGCACAAAAATGTTCATAAACCGCCAACGTAACCATGACATTAAGTAAAGCAAAGTCTATTTCATTCCATTATTCTTACACACAGCAACTAACACATTGGGCCACTTTTCAGTAAATACATTACAAATTGTCAATTAGCCATATAACACACGCAAATTACATTATTTAACATTTAGATAATTAAACTTGTAAAATGGCCTGTTTACAAAAAGAACGAGTATGCAAACAATAATTTCCAAATGACATAATAAACGCATATCTACAAAACAAATTATATTGATTGTACCTAAAAACAGAGAAAAAAATTTGTTAGTTAATAAAATTTAAGTATATTTGCACATAACAAAAATCTTGGATAAAAAATATACATGAAAACCATAAATTAATATGACAGAAAAAAGAGTTTACACCTTCGGTAACGGAAAAGCTGAAGGAAAAGCAGATATGCGTAATCTGCTAGGCGGAAAAGGTGCCAACTTGGCCGAAATGAACCTTATCGGAGTGCCAGTTCCTCCTGGTTTCACTATTACAACAGATGTTTGTAACGAATATTTTGAAAAAGGCAAAGAAAGTGTAGTTGCACTTTTAAGCGACGACGTAAAAGCATCTGTACATCATATAGAAACTTTGATGAACAGCAAATTTGGCGACGTAGAGAATCCTCTGCTCGTCAGCGTACGTTCCGGAGCACGTGCTTCAATGCCTGGTATGATGGATACAATCTTGAACCTCGGTCTAAACGACAAGGTTGTTGAAGGTTTGGCAAAGAAAACCGGAAATGAACGATTCGCATACGACAGTTACAGACGTTTTGTACAAATGTACGGTGATGTGGTTTTAGGAATGAAACCTGTAAACAAAGAAGACATCGATCCGTTTGAAGCTATAATTCAGAAGGTAAAGGCTGTACGAAATATAACTCTTGACAATGAAATGACTGTTGACGAACTCAAGCAACTTGTCAAATTATTCAAAGAGGCTATAAAGAAACAAACAGGCAAGGAATTCCCTGACGACCCAATGGAACAGCTTTGGGGTGCTATATGTGCCGTATTCGACAGCTGGATGAATGAACGTGCCATCCTTTATCGTAAGATGGAAGGAATACCTGCAGAATGGGGTACTGCTGTAACTGTTATGGCCATGGTATTCGGAAACATGGGACAGACATCAGCAACAGGCGTATGCTTTAGCCGTGACGCAGCCACCGGAGAAAACTGTTTCAATGGTGAATACCTTGTTAATGCACAGGGTGAAGACGTTGTTGCCGGAATACGCACACCTCAACAGATAACAAAGGCACGCTCTATTGAATGGGCTAAGCAGCAAGGCATTTCTGAAGAGGAGCGAATATCTAAATACCCGTCAATGGAAGAAGCTATGCCTGAAATATATGCACAGCTCAATGCGCTTCAGGAAAAGCTTGAACATCACTATCATGACATGCAGGACATGGAGTTTACCGTTCAAGAAGGAAAGCTTTGGTTCCTGCAAACACGCAACGGAAAACGTACAGGTACAGCAATGGTTAAAATTGCGATGGACCTGCTGCGTGAAGGAGAAATAGATGAAAAGACAGCCTTAAAACGTTGCGAGCCTAATAAGCTTGATGAGCTGCTCCACCCTATTTTTGACAAGAACGCATTAAAGACCGCAAAGGTACTCACAAGAGGTCTTCCTGCTTCACCTGGTGCAGCTTGCGGACAAATTGTTTTCTTTGCCGACGATGCGGCAAAATGGCATGATGACGGAAAACGCGTAATAATGGTCCGTATAGAAACTAGTCCTGAAGATTTGGCCGGTATGGCAGCAGCAGAAGGTATTGTTACAGCAAGAGGCGGTATGACTTCTCACGCTGCAGTTGTTGCAAGAGGCATGGGTAAATGCTGTGTGTCTGGTGCAGGAGCTTTGAATATTGACTATAAAGCACGTACTGTTGAAATAGACGGTGTAATGCTTAAAGAAGGCGATTATCTCTCTATAAACGGATCTACAGGTGAAATCTATCTTGGTGAGGTAAAAACCAAGCCGGCAGAGGTTACAGGTGATTTTGCTTCACTTATGGATTTGTGCAACAAATACACAAAACTCGTTGTACGAACAAATGCAGACACTCCGCACGATGCAGCTGTAGCCCGTAATTTTGGTGCAGTCGGAATCGGACTCTGCCGCACAGAACATATGTTCTTCGAAAATGAGAAGATAAAGGCAATGCGCGAAATGATTCTGTCGGATACAGTTGAAGGTCGCGAAAAAGCACTTGCAAAACTTTTACCATATCAGAAACAAGATTTCTATGGTATATTGAAAGCAATGGACGGATATCCTGTCAACATCCGCTTACTTGATCCTCCTTTGCACGAGTTCGTTCCCCACGATCTTGAAGGTCAGCAAATCATGGCCAAAGAAATGGGAATAACCGTTCAGGAGATTCAGCAGAGAGTAAACTGCCTAAGTGAGCACAATCCTATGCTTGGTCACCGCGGATGCCGCCTTGGCAACACATATCCCGAGATTACGGCAATGCAGACAAGAGCCATATTGGGTGCTGCAGTTCAGTTAAAGAAAGAAGGATTTGATCCTAAACCAGAAATCATGGTGCCTCTCATCGGTATCGTCAATGAGTTTGATATGCAGGAGAAGGTCATTCGTGAAACGGCAAAAGAGATTTTCGAAGAGGAAGGTATAGAAATAGCATTCCGTGTTGGAACTATGATTGAGATACCGCGAGCAGCTTTAACAGCTGATCACATTGCTGCGAAAGCAGAATACTTTAGCTTTGGAACTAACGACTTGACACAGATGACATTTGGATACAGCCGCGACGATATCGCCAGCTTCCTGCCTGTATATCTTGACAAGAAGATACTTAACGTTGACCCATTCCAGGTTCTCGACCAGAATGGTGTTGGACAGCTTGTTAAGATGGCAGTAGAAAAAGGCCGCGCAACTCGTCCTGAACTTGTATGTGGAATTTGTGGAGAACATGGAGGTGAACCTTCATCAGTTAAGTTCTGCCACCGAGTAGGCTTGAACTATGTTTCTTGTTCTCCGTTCCGTGTGCCTATCGCTCGTTTGGCTGCGGCGCAGGCTGCTATTGAGGAAGCATAAAAGAACCCTAATTTACAGATAAATAAGGCGGATAAAACCTTTTAAACAGGTTTTGTCCGCCTATTTTTATTATGCGGTTTTACACGATTTTCGCGCAGAATAAACACGAATATTTACCAAATGTTTACCAAAATGGCAACATCAAATCTTGCGTCAAATCATCACTTAGAATAGGATTGATACGGCTTTTTCTTATTACCAATAAAGGGTGTCAAGTTTCAGATTAATAAACTGAATCTTGACACCCTCTCTTTGTTACTTCTCTTTTCTTTGAAATGCAACAAGAAGACAAGAAATGTTACTCTTTTTTATAATTATATATCTTCAAATTTGTAATCTTACTCTTAAAGTTTCCTGCCGTTTCCAATGGGAACACCAACGTGCGTATAAAATTATTTTTTTCTTCTATGCCGCCATTGAGATAACGTTTTTCAACATCCATCCGCTCAATCAGTTTATTATTGATAAATAACGAGGTAGAAACGTTGTCGCCCATTATTGTGACAGTGAATTTTTCTTTGGGGTAAGGGCGGAAATCAAATGTGTTCAAATATCCATCACGGGCAAAACCAAACATTCCTTTTATCGGATCTGAAAGGTAGAATACCGCATTAGGCGACCTGAATAATTCTGTTCCGAAATCTTCTTCCGATGCTTCCACATCAAATGTTACAGTATAATCATAGCCTATCTCAGGATAAGGGAGCTTGTCGCCTGCCTTCAGTTCTTCTTTTTCGTATACAATTCCCGGAGTATCCCCTATTCTCGCCAACTGATTTACGCCGGGAGCCTCACTAAATGTTTTTCTGTACGTATCAAACTCACTGAAAGGCAATGAAGGAGATGTATTCCATGTTTTCGTCGCTACCGTCTGAAGCGCAGGGAACACACGATGATGAATATCTTTTACAGAAACTCCGTTGCCAACAATATCATTCCACTCGGCAAACATACCGCCCACAATAGCCGGATCTTTCTCATCGAAAACTACATCACCCACATGGGCAGGCGTCCATTCATCGTACAGGTTTTTGATATTCAAATAATCATAATAATAACCCGCCTGCGGAACAATGTAAGTCAACCCATCGGGAATACTGATTATCTTATATCCTTGTTCAACCATATCTTTCGGAGCAGCAAAACCATTGTACCATGTATACATTATTACATTCTCTGATTTTACAGGAGTCTTACCATTTGCATGGGTAAGCGCACCCCATACGCAGGCTTGCTTGCCAAAGCTCTCTATATACTTAATGTAATAATCGGTATAAGCACGGAACTGTTCTACCACTTCTTTTTTCTTGTTAGAATACTCATCTGTACCGATATGTACTTTCGGGCCTTGAAATACGGGTTCTTCTCCTTCAAGGTATTCTTTGAAAAGCGCATCCATGAAAGTATACACTTCGGGATTCGACAGGTTCAGATGGTCCATTCCGTATTCCTCACTGCCCAATTCGGGTTTATAATGGGTAAACGGAAGCGAGTGTGCAGGAGAGTCTATTTCCGGAATAATTTCAACAAACTGAGCAGAAGCCTCTTTTTGGAAATCAATAAATTCTTTCTTGGTATAATAACCGTCGCGCGCGGTCAGACCGGGAAAAGTCTCACATTCTAACCTGAATGCCCCATAAGTACGATTCCAATCATTATTGAAATATTGCTTGAAACCATTGTTGTTTAATACGATATGAAGGAAGTTCATCTTATAATACGACATGATTTTAACAAGGTCGCGCAGATAGGACATTGGAATAAACTTACGTCCACAATCGATTACGAATCCACGGGTTCCGTAGTCCGGGCAATCGCGCATATAGCCTTTAGGCAACTGCCTGTTATCTTCCTGTTCGCTGATTTGAAGCAACGTACGTGTAGCCCAATACGCTCCTGTGGTATTAAGAGCCGATATTTTCACCACATCCGTTACATTGATTTCGTATCCTTCCGTTCCCAGTTTTTTATTTTTTCCGTAGGCAAGTACAAAATCTCCCTTTTGCGGCTTTCCTTGAGCTACTTCAAGATGCCGCCCGAACATCGTTTGATAATCTGCAGCAAACTGTTGGGCCACACCTTTCAGTGCATCGTTTTTATAAATAATACGCGAACTCTCGCCGGGAATAAAAAATCCATCCGCTCCCTTCCATTCTTTCAATTCCGGAATAACAAACGGTTTGGTATTTTGGGCATATAAACCCACACACAGACTGAGCAAGAAAGCGGTAATCACCGCTTTGCAGTAACAAACGACATGTTTTTTCATCTTTCTAATATTAGTTGAGGTGACTATTATGATATTTATAATACAAAAGTAACATAAATATGGAAAGACAGACACATCAAGGACTATATTTTAGTCCATATTAAAAACAATCAAAGCAAATCGCGGGTTTCCAAGATTGTGCTGTGTGCCAAATAATCCGAAGCATCGGCGTAAATGTACATTACGCTGCCGCCTTTAATAGCATCGATTATCGGACGAGAAAGTTTGGGGGGTAGGGCGGGACAACCG
>ENA-OPIL01000134-OPIL01000134.1-human-gut-metagenome-genome-assembly--contig:-NODE-134-length-14073-cov-5.128549_pt1 | contig 14073 bp, 12 predicted proteins | sample MGYA00241398_ERZ501642 | MGnify/ENA primary metagenome ERZ501642 (study PRJEB25962, sample SAMEA2042288) | human gut metagenome | biome: human gut; feature: human-associated habitat; material: faeces... | reverse complement strand
CCGTCTCGCTCAACACTGCGAACCCGTGGGCAAAGCCTTTCGGAATGAAGAACTGCCTGTGGTTGTCTTCTGTCAGTTCAACTGCAACGTGCTTACCGTAAGTCGGCGAGCCTTTGCGTATGTCCACGGCGACATCGAGCACACGACCCCTGACGCACCTCACAAGTTTCGCCTGTGTATATGGCGGACGCTGGAAATGCAGCCCCCTCATAACGCCATACGATGACATACTTTCATTATCCTGAACGAACTCCACATGACCGACTTTCTCCTCGAACTCCCTTTGCGACCAGCTCTCGAAGAAATATCCGCGAGCATCCTTAAATATGCGCGGCTCGATGATGACCACGCCCTCTATGTCTGTCTTTATTACTTCCATTGTTTATCATTTAAGTGGAATTGCAAAATAACTTGTTAAATTACAATGCTACCTTTCTTAATTCTTAACTCTTAATTCTTAATTTCTCAATATTCCAAGTTCTTCGTTATGTCGTCCCCTTTTTCGTTAAGAATGGAAAGCAGGTACTTTCCGTAGTCGTTTTTCAGCATAGGCTGCGCAACCTCGCGAAGCTTCTCCGCCGTTATCCATCCCTTGCGGTAAGCGATGCCCTCAAGACAGGCGACTTTCAATCCCTGGCGTTTCTCCAATACCTCGATGAAAGTCGATGCTTCGGACAATGAATCATGCGTACCTGTATCGAGCCATGCGAATCCGCGTGCCATGGTCTGCACCTTCAGTTCATGGGCTTTCAGAAACTCCTGGTTTACCGTAGTGATTTCCAGCTCGCCGCGTGCCGACGGCTTGATGTTCTTTGCGATGTTGACAACCTTGTTAGGATAGAAATAAAGGCCTACAACGGCGTAATTGCTCTTCGGGTGCTCAGGCTTCTCCTCGATGCTCAGGCAGTTTCCTCCCTTGTCAAACTCGGCAACTCCGTAACGCTCGGGGTCGCTCACCCTGTAACCGAACACCGTAGCCTTGCCGTTCTCTTCTGCATCAACGACCGCTTGTTTCAGCATATCGTTAAGTCCCGCGCCGTAGAAGATATTGTCACCCAGCACGAGACAGGCGCAGTCATCCCCGATGAACTTCTCCCCGATGATGAACGCCTGCGCCAGTCCGTCCGGTGATGGTTGCTCGGCATACTCGAACCTTACCCCGAAGTCGCTGCCGTCGCCTAACAATCTCTTGAACCCCGGCAGGTCGTAAGGAGTAGATATAATAAGTATCTCCCTTATCCCCGCCAGCATCAAAACCGAGATGGGATAATAAATCATCGGTTTGTCGAAAATCGGGATGAGTTGTTTGCTGATTCCCTTGGTGATAGGGTACAAGCGTGTACCGCTGCCACCGGCCAATACTATTCCTTTCATAATAAGTCTATATTAAGTTTTGTCCTACCTGTTGTTTTGCTCCATCAGCCAATAAAAGTATTTTTCATGTTCGTCAACAAGGTGTTCCCAAGAATATTCGTTCCTGATTACGTCAATGTTCCTTGCCGTAAACACCGTCTTGTTCTTTTCAGTGATGGAATCAATGTCATTAAGATATTCCGTCACCTTTTCGGCCGACGGATAATAAAGGGCGTTGTCTTTCAGCACGGCGCGGTTGAAGATGTTATCGTGGGCAAGGACGAAACATCCGGCAGCCATTGCTTCAAGTAACGAAGGGTTAGTGCCGCCTACGCTGTGTCCATGGAAATACGCCCGTGAATAGTGGCGTACCGAGTCAAGTTTCTTGAAGTCATAGATTCCACCAACAAATCTTACGTTTGGTTCATTTCCATATTTCGCCACGAGTTCTTTTCCATGTGGCGTATTTGTCTTGCCTACCACAATCAACGGTCTGCATCCATTTTCCCTTGAGTGGAGATAGCCTTCAATGGCCATCACTATATTGTTTTCCGGTTCGAGGCGGGCGATGAGAATATAATATTCTTCCGGCTTTAGCTCAAATTCTTTCAGGTATTCAGGGTTGAAATCATTGTGTATATCAGCACCGTATGCAAGGAACTTGCTCTCCTTACCGTATTTCTCTTTATAGTAATCGTGTATGCCCATGTTGTCGGCTATAAGGTAATGGCTGTACTTCACGGCCATCTTCTCCTCCCAATCGAGGAAGCGGCGCACCATCGGGCTGAACTTCGACCGTTTGTTCTCCAGTCCGTCCATGTTTGTGGTAAATATCGGGCGACTTCGTTTCTTCACGTTAAACCAGATGTAGGCAGGGATGATACTCGTGTAACCGGCTTCGTAAATGATGTCAAAGTCCTCATTTTTCAAGGCGTCTTTCAGCGAAGAAAAATCATAAAAGAAACTTCCTACGGAACTGCCCATCCACGTCTCTGGGCTGTATATATGCTTTATCCTTACACCCTTGTAATTGTCTTCTTTGTAAGGGTGGAAACTCGGCGAGTACACTGTCACTTCATGTCCTCTTTTTGCCAGTCCTACGGATATGTATTCCGCAAACTGTTCAAAGCCCCCGTAGTTGTTAGGTATGCCACGGGTGCTGACAAATGCTATCTTCATAAAATAAAATATGATTGGTTTTATTGGAGGAAAATGCTTCAGAAACCGAAGCCGTCATGCGCATAATGGTATATAAGACGCACAACAAAAAAGATTATCTTATCTTGCGATAAATAATTATCAACGGAGTACATACTGCTGCAAACAGCATTAAGATATACTGCCATTTAGAGTAATAAACTGTGATATTTTTCTTTATGTCTGTATGCTCAAAATTATCCAGACGTGCAATCACCGTTTTGAAATATCTGACAGAAAGATATTTATAGAGCAGGTCGTGTTTTATCTTTTTATATGTCTTTTCTGATATAGTACCGTGGGCGTATGCGTCGTGAATAAGATTAAGAAAGTCAACAGAAAAGACCTTAAAGATGTTATATCCACCCTTTTTAGGCACATGCTGGTCTTCAAATAAGTTTCTGTCATCAATGGCAAAATCATGCTTGTAACTTTGGGAAAGCAGCAAGGAGGTCTGTGGAAAATACTTGTCAATTTCCACGTTGTTTTTTGCTCTTTCAAAATCTTCACGCCACATTCCATATCCTGCACTCCATGAACAGAAATATGAAAGTCCGGACATATAACTGTCGAACGTATCATAATATTCCACGTCTTTTATTTTGCGGAGTCCATTGGTATAAATTACTTGACGTTTATTGTCTTTAAGTCCTTTCAGTTGTTCAATCAGCACCCTTAATGTCCCTTTTCGGAACATGGTATAATTGTTGTTGAGCTTCAAGTAGTCACCCTTTCCATACGACAATGCAAAAAATGAATTTCGGAATCCTTCGCAGGCAGTAGGATAGTAGTGCAGGTTTTCATACTTGAATTCCTCAATTACAGGCTGCGTGGTATGTTCTTTTGAATTGTCTGAAACTACAACTTCAAAATCATCAAGGCTTACACCGTCCAAATCAGAATAAATGCTCGAGATTGTATTCCGTAAGATGTCCAAACGGTTATATGTCGGTATGCAAATTGAAAGTATCGGGTTCATTTCTTGTTTATTGCTTGTTTCACATATTCAAAGAACATCTTTATTCCATCTTCAAGGTGGGTGTGTTTTACGTCTATCAATGATTTCAATTTTGATATATCCAGAACCATCGAATTGACATCGACACTTCTGCTGTCTTTGTATACGACGTCAAACGGAATGTTGATACAATTGCGAAGCCTGCCAATAATGTCGTTAACCGAATAGCCATAACCGCTTCCGATGTTTATGATTTCATCATTGACTCCTGATTTTATTAGCTTATAAAATGCGTCAGCAAGGTCTTCTATATAAAGATAATCCCTCACACTGCTGCCGTCGCCCCAAACCTCAATTGGCTCGCCGCCAAGAATTTTTCCTATCGCCACTGCAATGAAACCTTGATTTCCATGCAATGATTGTCCTTTGCCAAACGGATTTGAAGGTCTGATAATGAGATAATCCAAATTTCCGCGTCTGTTTTCAAACAATATGTTGCTCTCTATTATCTGTTTTGTCAGTCCATAATAAGAAATAGGAGAAAGCATATCGGTTTCTTTAAACTTCTCTCCGCTCTTGCTGTTGCCATACACAGTTCCACCTGATGAAAAATATACGAACTTCACATTCTTGCCAGCGCAAAGTTCCATAAGCCTTGACGTTGGGAATACCACGTTCTCAAACTCACGCTTAAAATCTTCATATGTGCTGCCGGGAACAAGTGTTGAAACAAGGTGGACAACAATGTTTATCTTGTGGTCCTCAATCACACATTTCAACAAGTCAAAATCTGCTACTGCCCCTCTGATTATCGTGATTCCGTCACCAATGTCAACTAATCTGTTTGTATTAGCGAACACAGGTTCAAAGACGAAAATCTTAAATTTGTGGTCACGGATAAACGCATGAACAAGACTGGAACCGATAAAACCGGCCCCTCCGATAAATAGAATATTAATCATTATTTTAGTTTTTCAAAGCGAGATGTATTGAAAAAACTCTTGAAAATGTCTTTTCAACAATATATTACGGAAAGCACAAGCAAAAAAATCACACTGCAAAATTCATTTGAACACGCCGCCTTTCAGCATCTTGCGGACAATGAAAAATTTGAATGCGCCCCAATCACGTAAAAAGTACAGCTCATTTACAATCAAAGGCAAACTATGATGAAGCTTTCTTATCTTATACGCTTCAATTATAGCCTTTGTCGAAAAACTCATGCCACCTACTTTCATTTTTGCAATATGCACAGGAACAAACAAATAACGCAATTTGTTTTTCTTGCGGAGCAGTAATTCATAGTCGGCACAAATCTTGAAATCAAGATTATATCCACCAATTGTTTCAAACAAGTTATGTCTGTTATGGAGAGACGCCACATGTGCCGCCGCCATACCACGCCGCATACGCCGCCACGCAGGAGCTTTTCCCATTATTTTAAGGACATTCCCTTTCATATCAACAAATTCATTGTTGGCGCAGATATAATCATACTTGCTGACATCTGCCGTAGCATGGATTACTTTGAGATATTCATTTAAAGCATTTGGCAGCAACACGTCGTCAGCACCTACAAACATCACCCACTCACCTTTTGCGACCTTGACACCTTTATTCCAAGCGTCATATATGCCTTTATCCAGTTCAGATATATGCACCGTAACCTTGCTGCCATAAGAATCGATGATGCTGTTGGTTTCGTCTTTCGACTTACCGTCAACAATTATCAGTTCCGTTTCTTCCGTAAGCTGCGGCACAATACTGTCAAGGCATGTTCTTAACGTCTTTGCAGCGTTATAAGTGGCGATTATTATTGAAATTTGTTTCTTATTCATTATCAAAATAATTCGTTATTTTACTATTTGACATTCTCACTTTCAGAAATGAAAGATATTTGTTTATTGTATAATCTGGATATGTAGAAAATTCCTGCCCATAAAAGTAAGCTTTTATGGAAGTATTATTTGTAAACCCATTTACATCACCACGTTTACGACGTGTAACAAAATATTCATTATACGCCTTCGTCATATAGTGATTAATCTGCATCGTAAAATCATCTTCTTTCCAGAAAAAGCCCATGCGATGGCAATGGTATTTCACAAAATGCTTTGATTCGTTTATACTTGGAATACTGAATACCTGGCCAAATAAATTAATTTTGGCAGGTAATTCATGAATATGTTTGATTGTTGTTGTAACAGATTTAAAGCGGGTGTTGAAAAAGCATTTTCCGACATCGTTGTACTTGTCCCAAGCAATGGTGTATTGTTCTGTCAGGAGCTTGTTTTTATCATGGTCTATACGCCCTGACGAGCCGAATATTCTCCAATAAACAAGTAAAGATGGATAAGACCTGAACTTTTCTAACAAGTCTTTTACATTAAACGCCCTTCTCGGACAAATAAACTCATCAAGATCGATAAATGCCACCCAATTGGTTTCATCCCAAAACCTTTTCTTAAAATCATTATATGCCTCAGCCTGACTTGGTGGTGGCATTGGCCAATCAACTAATGTAACAAAACCTTCATCTAAATAAGGCTTCAATATTTTGCAGCTATTGTCTGTTGAATTATTGTTGTACAAATAAATATGGTCAACACCAACAAGGCGGTGAAACTCAACCCACTCTTTCATTACAAGGCTCTCGTTCTTGAAAATAGCACAGATTGAAAGATAATACTTCTTTTCTGTCCATTTATATCTTAAACGTGCAATTAGAAGCAATAGATACCACCAAAAGTCTAGCCCATACATCAACACTTTAATGCTGCTTCTTATGTAAGATGGCAATATTCTGTCAAAGTAGAAAAATCTATTCCAGCGTTTAACGTATTTGTAATGTTCCATATTTTGACTTCCTTTAAAATTGTTTTCAGCGATTAAAATACCTATTTTATCCTAATATATCCCCATTTCTCAATATTGATTCTTGTAAACGACTGGTTAAGAGACAGCCCAACCAATCCCCACGCATAATAAACAAAAGGATTTTCAAAAGGATTTACCGAAACCCAGCTCGTTATATAGTAAGCGATGAAGAAACTATAGCCAAATGAGGCAAAAAAATACATAAAACGATTTTTGTAACAGAGCTTTATCATGCGAAAAATGACCATTGACAAGATTAATATTCCTTCTATCCCTGTTTCAAAACCTGTATTTATCATAGAACTTTCAGCAAAACCTTTGTAATTCTTGTTTGTACGGTCAGAGGCTCCAAATCCATATCCCAAAGGATTTTCAAGCATCTTATCAAGGGAGTTCTGAGTCATATCTGCTCTTGCAGCCGAACTTGCCTCATTCCCTGAAAATGTACCTTCAACTACAGTGCTTACCTGAGGGATAAATGATACGGCAAGAACGAGGCACAATATTCCCGTAAGAGCTATACCAACGGCATATTTCTTCATCCGTTTATCTTTAAGCATTAGAATGAAAAATGCTATCGCTACCATTGCCCAACCGGCTCTTGAAAATGATACAAGAAGCAAAAATGCAGACATTGCAGTAGCTGCATACAGAACAAACTTTTGCTTTTGTGTAATAAACATTTTCTTAAAAAGTAATAATGCTATCAAACAAAATATCAATATACCGCAATTAAAGACACCAAGTTGGTTGGGGCCACCTGCCATCAATCCGCTCGCCCTGTCAAGTCCCATAATGGCAAAACTGCTAACATCATAATAGAGTGTTCCGTCTTCTCCTATGACATACCCAACTCGCATCATGTCTCTGAACATCATCCTTATTGATGGCGACAAGAAGTCTGCCACGCCAGTAATGTTTATTACTATAGAACCTACAAAGATTGAAAGCAGCAAGTTCTTGAATGAAGTCTGCGTAAATGGAATTTTCGATGCTGCGAGTGCGAGTAGAGGTGGAAATACAAGTCTTTTTATTGAGCTTGACATTTTAAAACCTTCGGAAAAACCGACAATCACAAATATTGCACAGCAGGCAAAGAACAAGAACAGTAACGGCCTAATATTATTAGACAGCAAAGACCTTGTATTCCACGTCTTAATCAGTATGGCCATTATTCCTATTTCCTTCCACATGGCAAAAATATTTCCACCATCCCCGAACACCATGAACTTTATCGTTCCATGTACCGGCAGTAATAAGAACATTAAGCAAAGGATTTTGGCTGAAGAAAAACGTATGCAAAACGCTGTAAAAGCCAAAATTAACAGTATTTCAACTATCACCATTACAGATAATTATTTAAAATCTCCAATATCAATTTATTTACAACTATGTTCATTGTTTTCGAGTCTTTTAAGTAAATCTTTTAAACGTTTCATTCCCCAATAGTGATAGCCTTTGAGAACACTTCGAGAACAGTTGACACTCATATGTCTTTTTTTGCCACCAAAAAGAATATTTTTAATCAAACGCAAATAAAACTCGAATTTATTTATATAAAGAAATATACAGCTACGTCCAAGTATTGCCATGTCGTAGACATATAGTACCACATTTGACATTCCGAAGCCATCCTGCATTTTCAAGAGGTAATCAAGCGTGAGACGTCTTGCGGCAAGTACATGGATGAACGTAAGCTCATCTGTGCTTGTTATCTTGTAGCCGCAAAGAATTATACGCTTCACAAGTTCGCCGTCGTCGCCGGCGAGCAATACGTCGCCACAACGTCCCGTTAGTATAAAACCGCCTTGAATATACAACCGCAAAGTAACGTCTCGCCTGACACAAAGGCCTGCACCGAAAAGCGACATTGTACTGCCTTTCTGACTCCCTATAGCATAATTACCTATGCATTCAACCACCATGGGATGTGGTTCTGCCTGAAACTCAGCAATGCCACGGCCTCCACAGGCACCGACCTCCGGATTGGCCTCCATTATGCGGAACATCCCGTCAACATAATTGTCCGACAGCAGATTGTCATCGTCACAGAATATAATGTATGAATATTTGGCTTTTTTCACACCCGCGACCCTTGCATTTAGCAGTCCTGGCGTGTCCTCTTCTATTATGCTGTAATCAACCGCACCTCTTGACAATATGTCCAGGGCAATGTCAACTGTCGTGTCTGTACATAGGTTGTCAACTAGTACAATCTCCCACTTCACATCTTTGCCAACTCGTTGCCGCAACAACGCATCCAAGCAGCGGGCAATTATCCAGCAACTATTGTAACAACAAATAACAACGCTTATACCTTTTTCCATAAAAAAAAACAATTGTAAATATCTGCGGCCTGATAAATTGCAGGTATCCATTATTTTGCAATTTTTAACAGACAATCACGCAATGCTGTCTCTAAATAAGCAAGTGAATTATGTATTAGTAGGTAGAGCTTATCGGCACTTTCTTTAGTTTCACCACTATTTATGTTTACTTCATCAATATTGCTGCCGGGCTTTATGATACAGTTGTCAAGTCCGAGCGACTTTAGGAATGAAGATTGCCTGTCATCGCAACTTGCCTCATTTCCTACAACAGAAAATAGGGGCTTGCCAAAGTTTACGGCGAATGCCGTACCATGGAACGACGATGTAACGATGCACGATGCCCCCATGAACAACCGTATAAATTCTGTCGGTCCAGCATCATCCACTATTTCGTAATCTGGAATCATATTGCAATCAAGTTTACCCAAGGAAACGATCTTGAGAGAAGTTTCTTTTGCCAATCTCATTATAACGTCGTAAATCACCGCCGTTGGGTCAAAGGCGTAATCGAGCTTATATACGAGGATGTATCCATTGTTTTCAACTTTTCCGCCAATCAGTTCGCCCCATTCATATTTATTTAACAGCAACGTTGGGTCTGCCACTATCGGCACATCCTTGCCAAGCAGGTCTTTTATTATTTTCTGCCCACTTTTTTCCCTTACAGAGATACTGTCATATTGTTCCAGCAAGCGTCTGTAAGATTCACGACAAGACTTGTCAAGATTGCTGGCTGCAAAACTTGCCGCATATGCAGTCTTGGGCTTTCCCACAGCAAAATCAAGCAGGAAAGTCGTGTCACTATGCGTGAACCGCGGGTTCCATACTTGGTCACTGCCTGTCATATAGATGTCGTAACAGGGTGGAGCGGCTTTTATCTCTGCTGGTGACGCATAATAGCGTGACAGCCTAATATGCTCTCTACGGAATGCCTCAAACTTGTTTGCTTTCCTCCATTTTGCACTAAGCCCGAATGTCTTTGCCAACCGTGACTTCCATCCATATTGCGGAGGTATCTCGCCACGTTCAAATTGGAACACATTAGGGTATTCATAATCAATGATCTCACAGTCATATCCCATAGATTCCACAATGCGCTGGGTGGCATAAGCTTGGAGCGCAGAGCCATAGTTGACAACCCTGTGCATTGTCAATATTCCGACTTTTGCCTTCATCTGCCAATTATATTCTTGAATTTGTTGTTCACCTTTTTCATAAGGCTGATTATACGCTTCGCACATGAAAGCGAAACAATATCCATAAGCAAGGCTATATTCAATCTGTACACCAATGGTTTTTCTGGACACGTCTTCATCTGCCCCTCAGCAACGACATCAAACGGATGCTTCACCAATGTACAGTTGCATTGATGCAATAATTCGTCACCTTTATCAGTAAAAGCTATAGCCGCACTTACGCCGTCTTCGTTGCCTTGATAGGTCTTACCCCACAAATCTCCGATGCGGATGTCGGCCGATGACTTGTCATATTTGAACTTACACTTGTCATAACAGGCTTTACCAAGGCAAGAATCGCTCAGGAACAGGCGATAGAAAGCGTCTCCTTGAGATAGCCGGGAATTGTAAAAACCTTTTTTTTCCCTTATTAACATATTGTAAGAGTCGTGCCAGTTTATTTTCTCGCTAGTCTTTTCGCCGTCAATGGACATTGCCCACGAGTCATGCCATCCTGTAAACTTGTTCCGCCATGAGGCGTAGGTTATTCTGCCGGTCGTCTTTTCCACTTCAGCCACATATTTCTTCCACAGCCACATAGATGGCACGCCGTGGCAGAAGAAATCCATCAATACGAAATTATCCTCACAGCGGAACTTTTGTATGTACCTCCTGAACGAGTCAATCTGACAGGGCGTTCCAGTTACGAGATATTTCTCTTTGCGATTTATGGCCTTGAATCCATCGACGGTGTAACTTTGAATGTATTTGCTGCCTATCGAAGGGATGAGTTCTTCAACAGTTGCGGCAATATAGTGCTCGGCACGGTTTGTGTCAGGGTTATACCTTACACCACAGACTTTATAGCCTTTGTCTATCAATGTACGTCCGACCTCGAAGCCCACACCGCCAGACGAACACTTACGACGTACTTGTGAGTCGTTGCTCCATGCGGCATAACTTTTTATACAGGCATCCGTTAAAGCCAAATCTTCATGTGAATAGGAGCAAACATCCGTACATAGTCCACAATCGGTACACTTGGCTGCATCCGTAATTTGCGGTTCATAGAAACCATCGTTATTAAGCCTTATGTCTATAATATGACGGGCACAAACAGTGGCGCACACGCCACAGCCAAAACAATCTTTTATATTTGAGATGTTCATTTGTTCTTCTTTTTTTGTAATTTATTTTTCATTATAGCGACAAGTGTAAACCGTTCATTCTTTTTCAGCCCAATAAACCATGACGCAGTTATTGTAACAAAGGCAGAGATTGCACATAATGAAATGAAATTGCACCAAGACTGAGCTTCAAACCAATGACATTTAGCGTAGATGGGTAACGGTAATGAAACAACAGAAACTCCAATCACAGGTAGCAAAACAGTCCTTGTCATTTTCCTTAGCGAATAACCGATTTGTTTCCTGCAAAACAAGAAACGAACAAAACCTGCAATCAATGTAAATGCAATGGAAATATAAAACACTGAAGGCGCATCACATCCAAACCTTAAAGCCACATATCCGGCAGGTAGAATGCATAAAATAATACAGCTAACTACTATTTGGTAATTTCTAATTGTGCCTGTCGCCGCTAAGGATGTCATAAGAGGGGTGCCAAAAAGTATATTTGCCAAAGAATCTATCATAATTAGGATAATGAACAAAGCTGCATAGTCTGGCACCTCCACCAACCATAAATGTAGCACATAGTCTATGTTCAAACAGAGTGGAAATGCCATTGTAAACAATATCAAAAAAGAAAACTTAATGCCTAAATACGACAGCTTTTCCATACTATCTATCTCTCCAATAGCGTAATCTTTGGTAATCTGTGGATTCAATGCCACTTGGAAATTGGATATAAACCCCATGACTGCATTTGAAACTTGCGAAGCAACTCCCCGTGCCGCATTGATAGCTGGACCGAAAAACAGATTGAGCACAATATTGATACCTTGGTCGCGTAATAACCATGCTACACTTCCAAACAGGTTCCAACCCGCAAAGCTTGATATCTGCAGGTATAAGCTTTTGTCCCAAAACCACTTGAACTTACTTTCCTTATAATGCCGCCTACAATAGACTTGGTAAATACTACGTATGACTAATTGCACGGCTAAGACAAGCATCCCATACACTATCAGCTTATCAGTAGAAACAATTACCAGCAAATAGACAATACCCAATTTCAATAAAGCTTCTAATATGCTTATGTAAGCATAGATGCTCATTTTTTCGTGTGCAATCAGCACCGCATTATATGGTACTTGTATGATATTGGTGCAAAACGTTAGTATGGAGAACTGGTAAACCCAATTGGCGGCAACCATCCTATCAGCTGAAATAACTAATTTTTCATTGACAAACCAAAGTCCGGCAGTTTCAGCAAGGATAACAATCAAAACGCCAATTGCAATATGAATATTCAGAGATGCTGCAAAGACCCGTTTTAACCTTTCCATATCACCCCTGCCAAGCTCAAACGTAAGGAATCGTTGTGTCGCTGTAGACATACAATTGTTCAAGAATGAGAACATAATGACAACACCACCCACAACATTGTATATACCATAATCCTCAATACCCAGTTCCGCAAGTACTACTCTTGAAGTATAGAGAGTAACCAGCATGATGAGAATCATGCGGAAATACAGGAAGGGCGGGTTCTGGGCTACACGTTTGTTGTTAGATGAAGTATCGGGCATAAAAGGAATATGCTAAATGGACATTTAATCATGAATAATCAAAGGATAGGATAATGGCTTGAATACATATAAATCAGAAATCCTTATTTTATCACTATTTATGCCGCCTCCTACTAAATCAGCTTTTATGCTGCATGCTTCACGTTTAAACGCCAATCTCGGATCTATTAAAAATTCATCAATAAAGGTTTCTATGTTTATAGGAAAAGTTATATGGTCTCTTCTACATTCTTCTGCTTCAGAACCCAAATTAATGATAATTCGTACTTCATTTTCATGGCTGAACACCATTCTTTTTATAAATAATGAATCAACAAAACTTCTATTTAACGTTCCTGTTGTTAAATATAAATTCCTAACCCAATCATCAACTTCATTCGGCTGTTTGTAATCAACCTTTCCAATATATGTCGTTGCCATACATTTATCATTTGTGTAAATTGCATCAAATAATTTTCGTGCTGTTGTTTTTACCCTTACAGCACAATCACCGATGTCTTCACTTTTGACATCTGAATATATTCTCCACATTGCGTCAGTTTCATCCTCCGATGTCCAACTTTGGCCAAATATTCCGCTTGTTAAAGCTTTTGCATTAATAGATGTCCGATCTTCAAGCTCGAAACTTTCCTTAAATAGGAAATTTTCATATACATCCTCCCATGCAGAAACTTTATTGATATACAATTCACCTTGAATAAGTGTATTCAAATATCTATATGGAATAAATTTGTATATTGGAGTGTCTAAATTTAAGCCATTCAACACATTTTGTTCTTTATATTTTATATTTATGTTACACATATACAAGTATAATTTTAAAACGTTCAATCTTTTGATAACTATGAGACATAAAATGTTCAATTCTGATATGCCCCTTGCTTTTGTTATATATTTAAAATAAGATTAAAATCCAGCTAATTTTTCTTCTATATATTCAACGTATATGGCACACCGTAATCATCGTATGCCTCTGTATGTTTCAGCTTTTCCAATCCATCTTTCAACCGCTGCAATTCTTCCGCTGGAAAATTTCCATTTTTGATGGCATCAATGATTGTCTTCATCATGTCTTGGCAAACATAATCCGGACTATACATGTCATCAAAGTAATTGTAATGCTCGTCTTTTACAAAGTGATAAGTTAGGCTTTCGAGTACTTCGAGCAGGATCGTTACGGCTTCTGCATAGTGACCTTGAATTAACGATTCACGAACCGCTTTTCGATAAGGTAAAAGCAATCTTGCGATGGTGTCGCAATCCTCGTATATGTTTCGTTCACTGAATACTGCTTCGATTTCCGCTTTCAGCGGTGTCAGTTCGATGTCTGTCCGTTGCTTATCACCCGCAATCCACCTTGTGATAGTTGGAGGGAACTTAGCAGTATTGCGCTGACAAGTGCTTCTTCACGCTGGCAAAGGTGTCCAGCTACGCTATGAATTACTTTAGCCACTCGTTGAGGTCTATCTT
>ENA-OPIL01000128-OPIL01000128.1-human-gut-metagenome-genome-assembly--contig:-NODE-128-length-14420-cov-2.207449_pt1 | contig 14420 bp, 19 predicted proteins | sample MGYA00241398_ERZ501642 | MGnify/ENA primary metagenome ERZ501642 (study PRJEB25962, sample SAMEA2042288) | human gut metagenome | biome: human gut; feature: human-associated habitat; material: faeces... | reverse complement strand
CAATGTTTGACACATGCCCGTCAGGCTTGAAAGAATTCGATTTGCGGCCTTTTCGCCACTTTGGTAGTACTTCTATCGTTGAGGCTTGGGAAAATGGCTTAAAACGCAAATATGGGTGTTTTTGGGAAGCTGCCGAAAAAATCTATTTTAAGGCGTTGTTTTTCTCCTGACGGCAGGAAGTACCACAAAGGGCGTGAAAGTGCCGCAAATCGAAACGGTGTAAGCCATACGGGCATATTCGAGGACTTAAAAACAAAGACAATGGAAATAGAAACGATACACGGGCAGATTATCGCCAAGGCCAACCACTACCAGGCGGTGCCGGGAAAGGGAGGCGCAAAGCGGATTATCAAGGACGGCAAGATACGGGCTTACGAACGCAGCTTCATGCAGCAATGCCGTATATACCGGAACAGGCACATTTCAGGGCGTTTCCGGCTGTTTGTGCGGGTATGGCATGGTTCGGTACGCTTCGACCTTGATAACAGCCTTAAAACGTTGCTCGATTGCTTGCAAATGGTTGATGCCATTACGGACGACAAACTTTGCTTTCAGATTGAAGCGGAAAAGAAAATCGACAGGTATCATCCCCGCATAGAGTTCGCTCTTTTGGAGGTGAACGAACAGAAACAATTATTTGTGTAACATGAAAATCATAATGAATTATGGCAAAACTTAACAGCAAGATGCTTGAAGCTTGTACCGAATGGATAAGCGAAAACGGCCTTTCGGGGCGGTGCGGGGCAAAGGTGAAGGACTTTTGCGAACAGATGGGGATAAGCAAGACGACTTATTACAAATGGTTGGAAAATGTTTACTTTGTTGACGCTATAAAAAAAGGAAACGAGATGTTCAAAGACAAGGTAAGGAATGAGGTCGTGAAATCCTTGATAAAATCCGCCACGGGATACGATTACACGGAAGTCCGAACCAAGGTAAACGAGGACGGCACAACGGAAACAACCACCACGACAAAGCACGTCACGGCCAACGTGACGGCGTGCATCTTCCTACTTACGAACATGGCACCGGGATACTGGAAACACAAGCAGGAAATAAAGGGGTTGGAGACACAGGCTACCATCCTAAACATAACGGTACAAGACGATGAAACAAAGAAGCTTTTGGAAAAATTACGCGAGAAATAAGTAATTATATTATAATTGTTTTTAAAACAGGTAGATTATGGAATTTAATGAAATAAAAGAAATGGTATTTGATTCGTTGGTCGATGCGGCCATAGGTTGCGAAACCACGGTGACAGTAAAAAAGAAGGAATTTGGAGGGATAGAGGAAACCACAACGGTGACACGGCGTTTGCCTCCGGATGTTGATGCCTGTATATTCTTGCTGACAAACGCAGACCCGGAAACATGGAAAAACAGGCGTGAAGAACGTTTGGCAATCATGGCCAAGGTGAATGCAGCATCAAAAGTCCTGCATGTGGGCGATGATACCGGAAAACATTAACACTTTTTATTTTTCGGGGGTCAAATCAGCGATAAAAACAGCTTGTTTTTGTAGACAAAAAACGATTATATCATAATTATTTTGTATATTTGCAGTGATTAAAAAATATAAGTCATGACAGTATTAGAACTTTATCAACAAGGAAAGTCTTTATTTGACCTGATGGACAGGAAAAACCTGTCTTTAAAGGGTTATTACGGCTATGTGCCGTTGGTGAACGAGATGAAAAGGCGTTTGATTAACGGACAGGATTTCGATGTGGCGGCAAAGGAAGTGGGGCGCAAATTCGTGGTACACTCCAAAAAGGTGCAACACTTGTATAACTACATGATGCGGGATGTTGATGCGATTCCAGACCGTAGAGATTTTGGAAATGTGAGAAAGTGATATATTATTTTTCTTTCATCGGTTTTTGATTATTGGTTTTTTGAGGTTCTAAGATTTAGAATAACATGACGGACGCCCGGCGGTAGAGATTGCTTGCCGGGCGTTTTTAAGGATTGACGTTTGTTCTTGCTTATCCATATATTTTTGGGTTTAATAAACTATGGTTCGCCCGGTTGCCCGTGACGGGTGGCCGGGTGTTTTTGTCACCTGAATTTCTGGGGGTCAATTCGCCTATAAAAAACTTCGATTTTAAGCCGCTGTTTCCCGGTTGCTGACATGTTGCCCACCCATGCCGGAGAATGGCCGGAAAACGAACACGTGGACGCTGTACGCTTGTCTTTTGATACCGGAAACCTCGACCAAGGGAAAATAAAAAACGGATGGCCGAACCGCCACCCGTGCATTGGGCCACGTGTATTTTGACCCACCCCCGTGAAAGGTAGGACAACCTTGTAAAATGGCCTATACCGGCCTGCCTTCGTCCACGATGGACAAATACCTTTCCAAAGATGCCGTTTCCGCTTCGATTACGAGCGTTTGAAACGGTGTCGGGTTGTTCTCTACATGTGAAGCCTCCAAAGCCTTGTAGTAGCTTATCTTTGCCTCGTTTGAACCCTTTAGGTTTACGATCGTGTAACCGTTGCGTAGCAAATACAAATTCATCAAAAGCCTTGATGTACGTCCGTTCCCGTCAATAAAAGGATGGATGCGTACAAGCTCGTCATGGAGGTAAGCGGAAACAAGAACCGGGTGGACATGTTCCCCCTCCATGCCGGTGAACCTTAGCATAAAGTCTTCCATTTGCTTTTCTATCAAATAAGGTTGCGGGGGCATGTGTCGGCTTCCTGAAATCATTACCGGGACGGAACGGTAACGCCCGGCATTCTCCTTATTGATGCCGTGCAAAACAATGGCGTGTATTTCCTTTATCGTCCTTTCGTTTATCTCTATGTCCTGACGGGCTATGTCTTTGATAAATTCAACGGCTTGCGCGTGGTTGATGGCCTCCAGATGTTCACGCATGGACTTGCCGGAGATGGTTACGCCCTCATTCACCACAAGCGCGGTTTCTTGCAAGGTGAGCGTGTTCCCCTCGATGCGGTTGCTTTCGTAGGTATATTCAATGTCCAAGGCTTCCTGTATCTTTTTTAATGATTCAGGCGGCAAGGGACGCAATGAGGACAGGCGTTCTTTCAACGTGTCGCACTCATGCAGCATGGATTTTACTGATTCACTCATCTTGCACCTCCTTTTTCCTATCCGTCACCTTTATTTCGATGTCTTTGCCACAGTGGGGGCAAGTTATCGAAAGGTTGTCTTTCTTTGGTTGCTCAAAGAGTTCCGACACATCGCAGCCGATAGCGTCCGAAATGCGGTACAAAACTTCAATAGATGGATTCCCGTTAATATGCTGACTTAATCCCGTGGGTGTTATTCCCATTCTTTTTGCCACCTCCTTAACTTCTAATCCTTTCGACTTAATAGCCTTTTTGATATTTAAACCCATAACTTTAATTTTATTGTTTATGCAAAGGTATAGTAAATATAAGAAAATAAAGCTATCACTTTTATTAATACATGTTAAATACAAGCTAAAACTTTGATTTGTATTTGTATATTCAAAGTTATAGCTATATCTTTGCATCATCAAAACAAAGCAATAACTTAAAACAATAGCAAAGATATGGAAGCAACGAAGTACAACAAAAGCGAGATAATGAAGAAAGCGCACAGAAATTACGTGGTTTTGGGTGACAGCCGCAAGAACCGCGAGAACAACAAGAGAGGCCGCAAGCTTTTTTCCTTTGGCGAGTGCCTTAAGATGGCATGGGACGAGGCACGCCGCATGGTTTCCGATGCACGCCGCAAAGAGGCCATAAGAAAAGAACGTGAAGAAATGGAAGAAATCAGGCGCAACAACCCGGCAAAGACGGTAGTTTATGATGCCTGCGTACAAGCTGCGATAAGTGCCGAGTATTCACGCGGTCGGTACATGGGAGACTAAGACGGAATCAAAATAATAACCGGAGGGTAGAGCGGATTTTTCCGCGCTACCTCCACAAAAAAGAAACGATATGAGCACGCAAAAGAAGAACCAGTTAAAGGAAATCATGCTACTTGCATGGCAGATCGTCAGAAAGAACGGTTTCACCATGGGCGAGGCATGCAGCAAGGTAAAAGCATCCACTTTACCGCCACCACCAAAAGCCGCAAATCATAAGGCACAAAAAAAGCACGTGGAGAAGCTTTCAGAAAGCGAATTAGACCAACTGATAAAATAATCCAGGGGTATAACCATCTCCGGCCACAAAAACAAAAACATCATGGAAAATGTAGAAATAGAAAAGCAAATCAATGACATGACAACCGAAGAAACGACCAAACTTGTTTTACACTGCGTTACAGCGTTGGGCAAGAATTTTGAAATAGAGAAGAACGCCAAAAACAATGCTTACTATTTCATCCTATCCCACGGACTTTTAGAAGAATTTGCGGAGTTCTGCAATACTTACCATTCAAGCGACACGCACAAGGATTGTGTCGAATTGCTTTTGAAGCAATCCCAAAACAGTAAGAGAGCAAACAGACAAAATGAACGAAAACAAAAATACAAAAAACATCATGGAAAATGAAGTATTAGTAAAAATGGACGATGAAGCATTACACCTCATCGAGAATTTGAACGACCAAAACGAGTACAACAAGTGGAACCGTGAAGCAAACGCCATGGAAGCAATAGGAAAAATGCTAAACACGGTGCTAATTACGAACGAAAAAGAAAAGGATGCCTTTCACTACTTATTGGAGGTGATAGCCGAATATACGGAAGTGTTAGGGATTATTTCAAAAATACAAATCAGATAAAACAAAATGACGATGAAAACAGTATCAAAAAAGAACGAGACGGAACCGGAAGTAGTACGTACTTTGAGAGAAGAACACGAGAAAGAATTAAAATCCTTGTACAATATCGGCACAAGTGCGGAAGATTTCAAGGCGTTCCCATTGAGTGATAACACCCGTGCGGCCATCTACGTACGAAAAAAGGTATCTGATGCCTTGGAAAGCCTTTTTGTATTGCACCGCGTTCTTTATTGCGTGGACGATAAAGAATCTGAAAATAAAATATTGGATGCGGCACGCGGGATGGAGGACATTGCAAACGGGTATATTATAGCATCAATCGAAGAAAGTTTAAGTATTAAAGAGGAATGAAATATAGGCACTCTCTTGCTTACGCCAATAAACACGATGCCCCCACCGTCAAATGGGCGGTGGGGTTGGGATACAGACGGCCACAATGACAAGACGATAATAACGCGTTGAGGCTTCGGCCAACGTTCATTGCAATGATGCCCCGGCAGGTAATACGGCTTGCCGGGATAGTGTAAAACCAAATAAAAACAAAAGTTATGAAAGAAAAAGGAAAACCTATAGAAATAGTAAATGCGATAAAGGTATATTCGTTTGAGAATTGTTCTCCAGATACCATTAAGGACTTTATACAAAGTAACATTAAGGTCGGGGACTTAATAGGTGTTCTTACACAGAACCGTTACAAGCGAGGTGTGTTTAATTTGATAGATAATAATAATTACATTATTCTTTTTAATGAAGCTTTTTGTAGTTATTATGACATAATATACATTGAAATATATAAATAGTCATGAAAGAGAAAGAATGCGCATGCCCGATATTCCGGGCGTTGGAAAATAAAGGGCTTCGTTGGAATCCCGAAACGGAAGAGATAGAAGAAGCCAAGGCAAGACTGTGGAGGGCGAAAATAGGAGAAAAGAAAAAATACAGATTTTATGTATTCCGGAATAAGGAAGAGATAGAAGAAGCCAAGAAAATACGATGGAGGGCGAGGTTTTGTGAAATTTATTTTATCATAGATTCCGATGGATTAGTATGCCCGTCAAAAGAAGTCTATACTAAATTTGACAATATGTATTGGGAATCAGGCAATTATTTCCGCACAGAAAAAGATGCTCAAAAATACCTTGACGAGTTCAAAAGAATGTTGCAAGAAAGGACTTTAGACAAGTAATAATTTTATCCAATCGTGCAAAGGGTGTCCGCTGTGAAGCGTGCGCCCTTTTTTATAGGTTGGAGTATCCAACGGAAGAAACGGCCTTAGAACGAAAGGAAACGCCTTGTTATCCCATCCGTCAATGAAGCATGGGGAACGGTGTGTTTTTGATGCCGGAACGGGCGCATTCACGTGGGAGTGTATTTTTGGCCTTTTGTGGCTATTTTGTTACCCGTTACCCCGTTTTAGGCTTGCTTCCGGTTGTATCTCAATTATTTACGAAAAATTAACAAGATTACATCTCTGAATCCATCCCACATCTGAAACGTGGTGCCATCCAAGACTTCACCAATATAATAGATGCGGAAATGTTGGTGGAGGGTGTTGATTACGAATCCAACCAGACGGACAAGACGTATACATTCAAATCCGGGTCGCAAATACGTTTCTATTCCGCAGACGATTGGGGAAAGGTAAAAGGAGCAGGTCGGGACATCCTTTTCATTAATGAGTGTAACCGTATTCCTTATGAAGTATTCCGCCAGTTAAGCATTCGTACTCGTGAGTGTATCTTCCTTGATTGGAACCCGGACAGCGAGTTTTGGTATGAACTAAAAGGAATATCAGCCAGAGCAAACACGGTGGAGATTCACTCAACCTATAAAGACAATCCATTTATTACAGCGGAACAGATTGCAGAAATAGAAAGCAATAAAGATGATGAAAACTGGTGGAAAGTTTATGGCCTTGGATTGACCGGCCGACCGCAAGGGGTTGTATACACAAGATGGAAGCAAGTACCGGACATACCGGATGAAGCTAAATTGGTAGCAAGGGGGCTTGACTTTGGTTTCTCCGTGAACCCGACCGGAATTGTTGACGTGTACATGTTGAACGGTGAATTATGGCTTGATGAACGCTGTTACATGCGTGGAATGACGAATGACAGGATAGCCGATGAACTACGTGGCCTTCCCGGGTCAACAGTTGCGGACAGTGCTGAACAAAAAAGTATCACGGAAATATACAATTACGGTATCAAGAGGATAGAACCGTCAGAAAAGGGTGCGGATTCCGTACGTAACGGTATCCAGATTCTTCAAAGGTACAACCTCAACATAACGAGCAGGAGCCTGAATCTGATTTATGAGATACGGAATTACAAATGGAGAGAGAACAAAATGACGGGGGAGTTCTTGAATGAACCAATCAAAAAGTTTGACCACCTCTTAGATGCGGTCAGGTATGTAGCCCTGAATTATTTGAAAGAAAAGAAACCTGTCAGGCGACCGCGTTCAAGATATATTGAGTTATGATATGACAGTACGTGAATTTTTGCATATAAGCGAGTTTATTTCTGATTATGATAATCTTATCAGAATGGCAAAAGAAATCAAGCCATCGCAATTTGTGTGCGGTGTGAGCAAGCCTGACACTATTAATGACATCACAATGGGAAAACTCATGGAGTTGCAATCAATTTCCAATGATGCTGATTTTCTTATATTGCCTTGTAAGATCCTTTTGGGGGTCAGTGAAGAAACCATATTAAACGAAGATGTGCAGGCCGTCCTATCATTTTCTTTCTGGGTTTTAAAAGAAGTGGAACGGGTTAACAAGCTGTTTTCAAAAGCAAGTGTCGCCCCTACACCTGAAGAACAACAGGCCGGTATTGAGAATTTGAAGTTTGGAATGTTTGGCTTGTTGGACTATTACGCCACACGCATGCACATACCAGACCATGGGGATGTTGAAAAGGTTCCATGGATTCGGGTGTACAAGTGCCTCGACATGGACACAAAGCGGATGAAGTTTGAAAGAAGATTACGTAACATCATAACGAAGAAAAGGAAATGAAAGAAGAAAGCAAATACAGGAGACCGGATGGTTTTCAATCCATAGAGGATAAAATAAGGCTTGTGGCAAGTGAAATGAAATGTGTGCAATACATATTTGAGAACTGGCAAACGGCAAATGTGAAGCTTGACAGCACGGCATTACCGGCCATGCTCAATGTCCTTCCGGCAAGCGGGGTTATGAAGTTTGGCCAACAACAAATAAAGGACTATCCTAATAGTTTGTTTGCCTTCATGGACAAGGTTGATTTGGATTTCGATGGTGAAGAAGCAAATGTCGTGGTGGAACGATGCAAGGCATACGCGCAAGAATTTATAATGAGGGTGAACAAATCCGGATTGTTTGAACCTGTCTATGGGGAAATCCCGTATTCCATCTTTTATGACAGGCTTGACGTAAATGTGGCCGGGGTCACTATTGAAGTGCAATTAAAAGAGACAAAAGGATTGGTTCTGTGTCCGTCAAAGAGCATAGAGGAGGTAATTTATGGAAATGACAGTAACCCGTGCGGATGTACAGAAAATACTCGGTGACGAACTGGAGGCATTACGTTCCAGAATTATAGCCAACCATGTAGCGGCCAAACAAGTTGCAAGCGGACGCACAAAAGATAGCATCAAAGTTGAACTTACGGAAAACGGTGGGATATTATGGGGACGGTTCCCTTTTGGGACTTTGGAAACGGGACGGCGTGCCGGTAGGACACCCCACAACTTCACCGGCATAATCCGGCAATGGATTATAGACAAAGGCATATCCGTGCCACCAATACAATATATACGGGAACCATCGGAACGATGGAAACCGAAATATACACCCAAAGAAAGGGGACTGATGAGCATGGCCGGTGCAATAGCCCACAAGATAAAGACAGAAGGGACCAAGTTATATCGTGAAGGTGGGAGAAATGATATTTATTCACCGGAAGTAGAAAAAACTGTGAATAGCATTACCGACAGAGTCGGTTTGTTATTTGAGCAGGAAGTTGAACACATAAACTTAAATACAAAAAATGAGGACGGACATAATAAGTGACGGATGGGGAATTTCCTACCCTGATGCCATTTCATTTGCATTCAACCGCAATTTGATTAGGATTCAAGGAGAAACAGACGACGAAGTAACTGTTACGGTTCAAAGGGAAAGCGTTTCTTATCAAGATAAAAGGGAAACGATTGGTGGTTATGTGCAATTTGACATAAGCGAATACATCCGTTTATTCTTCTCGATCAAAGAAACAGAACTGGTTCCAAGTTTGGACATTGAGGTACATGTCAGTCTCGGCAAAGGAGGTAATTTCAATTTTACCATGACATGTATTTGGGGAGTTATAAATATCGGTGAAACGTTCAATTCCGGACGGAAAGTTATATGGTTCAAAAACTATCCTCAAACAGTCAGCTTTTATTCTTCTGACAACGCGGTACAAGCCCAAAGTGACAATGAACCGCTTAAAGGGATTGATGTAACGCCCGGCATTGTGCATTTGGATTTAGATGGTACTTTTCCAAAAGCACAAAACCATGCTACGATATTGTTAATGGAAGAGTACAAAGCTATTTTTGACTATACCTTTGATTATACCTTCACTTCCATAACTGATAATCTGGTGTTGAACATCGAAATAAGCAATGCCGATTGCGGAATTTTCATCAGGTGGATAGACCGGCATGGCTTTTACCAATATTGGCTCTTTAATCCCGGTGACATTTCATATAAGGTTTCTGACATAGGAGAAGAATCAGAAGTAAATTCTACAGCCTTTCTAGATGTGTATGGAATAACCCGTGTCCAAGGCAAAGAAACCCACAAAACAATCAAGGCATGTTCCCCCTTAGTAGACAAAGAGACATTTGACATGTTACTTGGGCTTTTATCCTCCCCTTTGCCTTCTTTATGGGACGGGAATGAATGGATTCCAATTCATATATCAGAGGGGACTTCCACCCAATCCACTTCTGATTTGCAGGATTTCGAGATTCAGATAGAAATGCCAGAACTTATTTCACAAAAACTATGAGGGACGAACTATATATAAACAACCAACGTGTAGACATGTCGGAAAGTGGTATAAACCTTACTTTCCGTAGTAACTTGCTGTCAGACATAAGCAAGATTGTCAGCAATTACAGCTATACCATCAAGTTGCCCAAGACTGCCAATAACATGCGGATTATCGGCGGTGCGGTGCTTCCAAGCAGTGAGAGCGACTTCCCCTATATTGTCCACTCCGGACGGGTGTTGCGTGACGGGATTATGATTGTTGACAATGCAAACGTGGTACTTTTATCTATTGGTGAGGACATAGAAGTCACGTTATCATGGGGAGCATCATCAAACCTTACGGAACTTGTTTCAGGTAACGCCAAGCTAAAGGATTTACCATTTTCTGATGATACGGATAAAGTCGTGACTTCTGTTTTGCCTGGTTCATCTCCAATGATGCCTTTTATTGATTGGGGGATAGAAATCAATGAAAGTACGTGGAACGCATTCAATCACCCGGTATTAACGTTAAGTACCATTTTTCAACGTATAAAGAATAAATACGGCATTGAAATAGCCTATCCTGATTCTATCGAGAAAATAGCCGGTCTATGTATCCCTCTTACTTCCAAGAATTTAGCTGAGCAAAACCAAATAGATGAAAGGATTAGTTTTGATATGGACGAAAAACAAATCAATCTTTCAAAAGAGCAAAACAACATACAAAGACCTCTATTGCTCAATGTAAAAGGAAATGCTTTTGCAATGATTGGCGGTATTGATATTCCTAATATCGGATACCAATCGGGCTGTAATATTGTAGCTTTACGAAAACCCCTAAAATGCGACATACACATAAAAATTGAAGGGCGATATTTCTATCATAGTTATCCTGGCGTATCTAATGGCATGCGCTTTTTAGGAACGCTATTATTGGCTGATAGAGTTGGAAGTAATGATGTAATAGATGAAACGTTGTCTGATGTAGAACTCCCATCGGAAGCTTCATTGGATAGTTGTATCATGTTTTATGGGGATAGTTTGGGTATTAATACACCTATTATAAACTCTGCTTATATTGATATACTTCCCCATGTAGAAGAGTTCAGACAGGGTATGGCGTTTTATTTCTCCGCAAATATTCCTGATTTAAAGCTGACCGACATCCTGAAAGCTATAAAAAACATGTACGGGCTATATGTGACAACGGAGCCGGGAAAGTTCATATACCATGAGTACAAAGAGGTGTATTCAAAGAAAACCGTGGCATACGATTGGAGCCAAAAGCTTATATCGAAAGTTAACGTCCCTAATACAACAGAGTATAGGTTGGATGACATTGCCCAATCAAACTTGTTCAAGTATAAAGAAGACGACACAGTAAAAGGGAATTATGACGGAGTTATAAATGTAAACGATAAAACGTTGGGTGCGGAAAGGGAAGCATATACTTCCATTTTCGCGGGGACGGATGAATATGGAAAACCTTCAGATAATTCATACGCTCGTATCCCTATCTATCGCTACAATGATTCCGGAGAAGTGGAATATGATGACGTGGAGCCACGTATATTATATAGGCAGTATAACCGTACATGGCGTGCTACTTTTGTAGGTCTTGGATGGGAAACATTAATCAGCGAGCATTACGGTAGCTATATGGATTTTATTACAAAAGCAAAGATAATCACGGAAACCATAAAGCTTTCACCTGTGGACTTAAAAAACATGGACTTATATACGCCCGTGTATTTGAAACAATACGGGGCTTATTTCGCAATACTTGAAATCAAGACCGGAGATAATAACTTATGCGATGTGAAACTTCTAAAATTATAAAACTATGGCAAACGACAAAGTAGAAAAGGTTTTAGACATAAAAGTAAATTATGCCGATGCAATAAAGAAAATCGCCGAATATCGTGCAAAATTAGACAAGGTAAAGGAAAGTGAATCCGAACTGAAAAAGCAACTAAATGAAGGACGTATTTCACGAGAGGAATACAACAAGGCTATTTCGGCTACAAAAATAGCATCAGACGAATATAAGTCAACCATAAGGGACATTGAAAAAGTTGTAAAGAACCAAATTAAACTTGACCATGAGCAAGAGGGTTCTTTACGTGGTATGCGTGCGGAATTGTCCAATTTAACACGCGAATACGATGCCCTATCACGTGAACAACGTGAAAACGAAAAGATAGGCGGCTCATTGGCCAAAAAAATCAACGACCTTACGGATGAATTAAAAGAGGCAGAAGAAGAAACAGGGCGTTATTATCGAAATGTCGGGAATTATAAAAACAGTATCCTTGAAGCCATCGGACTTAACAACCAATTCGGAGAATCACTGATGAATCTTGGAGAGGGTTCCAAGGGACTAAAAAAAATAAACACGGATATTAAGGCATTTGGAGCCACCATGAAAGGGTTGCTTACCAATCCTGTATTTCTCGCTTTGGCCGGTATCGTTGGTGCCGGGATGGCATTCAAATGGTTCTATGATTACAACAAGGGGCTTGTAGAGGCGACCAAGTTAACGAAGCAATTCACCGGACTTGGGGGCAATGAACTGAAGGAATACCGGAACGAGGTTCAGGCCGTGGCCGACATGTACGGTAAAGACTTCAAAGAGACATTGCAGGCGGTTAACTCGGTATCGAAGCAATTCGGCATCACGTCACAAGAGGCCATGAATATTATAAAGGATGGTTTTGTGGCCGGTGCAGATGCGAACGGTGAGTTTCTTGATACATTGAAAGAATACCCTGCATATTTCAAAGAGGCGGGTATCAGCGCGGAGGAATTTGTAGCCATTACAGCAAATGCAAGCAAACAAGGTATTTTCTCCGACAAGGGAGTGGATACCATAAAGGAAGCAAATACCCGTTTACGTGAAATGACAACGGCCACTGCAGAAGCATTGGACGGTATCGGTATATCATCGGAAGAGGTACAAAAATCATTGCAGGAAGGAAGTACAACCACTTTCGAGGTAATGAAAAAAGTGTCTGACCGGTTAAATGAGCTTCCGGCCTCCTCTGCAAAAGTGGGCACGGCAATAGCCGATATTTTCGGTGGCCCCGGTGAGGATGCCGGACTGGAATACATCAAGACCTTGGGAAAGATAGAAACCAACCTCGATGAAGTCAAGAAACAAGCCGGTGAACTCGGTGAATTGGAAGAGAAACAGTTAAATTCACAGATAGAACTGCAAAACGCACTTTCCGGATTGTTCGACAAGACAGGAGGTGATTTTGAACGCATGAAAACGCAAGCCATTGTGTTTGTCAACGAGGGGCTTGCCAAAATAATCAACGGCATAAGTGATACTATAAATTGGTTCAAAACCATGTATAAGGAATCCGAAGCGTTCAGATTATTGTGCGATTCCATTTCCGGCATATTTACCGGCATGTTTAAAACGGTGGGCAACCTGATAAATTTGCTTATAGTACAATTAAAATCATTGGGGCGTGTATTGAAAGGCGTGTTTACGTTTGACTGGGAAGAGTTTACGGGTGGGTTGGAAGATTTCGCCATCAATACCACAGAGGTTCTGAAAAAACAGTTTACCCAAGCTAAAAAAGAGATTGAGGAAACGAACCGGGAAATGAAAGACAAGATAGATCCTGTCACCATTCCTGTAAAAGTGGAGAATCCGGCCACAAAGGACATTTCTGCCAACGATACAACCACAACGGACACAAACACGCTTACTGATGAAGAAATCAAGAAGCAACAGGAAGCCGCCAAAAAACGTTTGGAACAGTTACGTGAACAGAAACGCGTGGAGATTGAAGAAACCCGAAAGGCTGAGGACGAATTACTGAAACTTGTCACGGACAACCAAAAAAAGTTAAGGGAACAAACCCGGTTGAACTATACCCGTGAAATCGAAGACCTGAAAAATAGGTTGGATGAAGAAAAGAACCTCACACCGGCAGCGCGTGAGGCCATCAACCAACAAATAATGGCAAAACAAAAACAGTTTTCCAATGAAATGGCCGCTTTGGACAATGAGGCGTTGCAGAAGCAAATCGAAGACCGGCAAAAGCTTATCACCCTCCAATTACAGGCTGTCAAAAAAGGCAGTGAACAGGAATACGCCCTGAAGCTTGAAGAGTTGGCAAAAGAAAGGGATTTGCAGCTTTCCAACATGCAGGCCACGCAAGAAGAAAAGGATGCCATTTGGGCGGCATGGGCGGCAAAGGACGAAGAATTGAGGATGCAGCATGAGAATGACATCACGAACAAGCAAATGGAAGCCATGCGCCTGCGGCATGAAACGGAGCTGGCACAACTCGGAGAAAATGAAATTGCGATACTGGAAGCCAAAGTTGCACATAAACAAGAAGAACTTGAATCCTTGCACCAGTTGGAGGGTGAAAGCATAGAAGAATTTAACCTTAGAAAAATCGAGCTTCAAAATGAATATGTGGACGCACAAAAGGAGTTGGCCGACAAGGAAGTGGAAATAAACCAAGCAAAAGCACAAGCCATTGCGGCCACGTATGGCTCAATCGGAGATGCCATTGCAAGCTTGGCCGGTGAAAACAAAAAGGCCGTGGCGGCGGCAAAGGTTCTCGCCCTTGCGGAGGTGGCAATAGAACAAGGTGTTGCCATAGCAAAAGCCACGAGCCTTGCTTTCCGGAAATCACACTCCGTGTGGGAATCTATAGCTGCG
>ENA-OPIL01000118-OPIL01000118.1-human-gut-metagenome-genome-assembly--contig:-NODE-118-length-14930-cov-3.836706_pt1 | contig 14930 bp, 6 predicted proteins | sample MGYA00241398_ERZ501642 | MGnify/ENA primary metagenome ERZ501642 (study PRJEB25962, sample SAMEA2042288) | human gut metagenome | biome: human gut; feature: human-associated habitat; material: faeces... | reverse complement strand
AGTTCGGCGGAAACTTTAGTGATTTCTTTCATCGGACTGGAATCGCAAGAAGTTAAGATTCAGCCGGTTGTGAAAGTAATTTTACGTTCCGACTCAGAACAGTTAGATGAAGTTGTGGTAACAGCGATGGGTATTTCACGCGAGAAAAAAGCATTAGCTTACGCTGTACAAGATGTTAAAGGAGAAGAATTGACGCAAGCAGCGAGTACAAGTCTGTCATCTGCACTACAAGGTAAGGTTTCGGGGGTAGACATTACTCCCTCTTCAGGTATGCCCGGTGCATCTTCGCAGATTGTGATTCGCGGTGTACGTTCTTTTACCGGTGATAATACTCCGCTTTATGTGGTAGACGGTATGCCTATTTCTTCTGCTTCAGATATTGATACGGATTCACGTAATACTGGTAGTGTGGCCGGTGCGGATTTTGCAAACCGTGCAGTCGATCTTGACCCGAATGATATTGAAAGCATTAATATCTTGAAAGGGCAGGCGGCTTCTGCACTGTATGGTATGCGCGCTTCAAATGGTGTGATTGTTATTACTACAAAAAGCGGAAAGAATGCAACAAAAGGAAAACCGAATATAACTTTTAATACGAATTTATCATTCGACAAAGTATCTACTTTGCCTGAGTTTCAGAAAGAGTATGCACAAGGTTCGGGAGGTGTTTATTCTCCTTATGCTTCTACGGCGTGGGGACCTAAAATAGCGGATTTGGCAAATGATGCAACTTACGGAGGTAATACAGACAATGCTTATACGCAACAGTATGGGAAGCATGAAGGTATGTATTATGTTCCGCAACGTGCTAATGCAGGGTTAGACCCGTGGGCTGTTCCTCAAGCCTACGACAATGCGAAGGAATTTTTCAATACAGGAGTTTCATGGAGTAATAATGTGAATGTATCGCAGGCTTTCGACAAAGGGAATTATTCGTTCTCTTTAGGAAATAGCATGTCAGAAGGTATTATCCCGAATACGGGTATGGACCGATATAATGTAAAGCTTAATGCAATGGCTAATTTGACGGAAAACTGGACAACCGGATTTAGCGGTAATTTCATTACTTCCAAAATAAGGAAACAGAGTTCGGGTAACGAAGGTGTTATTGCTACCGTTTACGGTGCTCCGTCAAGTTATGATTTTAACGGAATTCCTTCGCATGTTGACGGAGACCCATATACTCAGAATAATTACCGTTCTTCTACGTTTAATAATGCTTATTGGGCTACTGAGAACAATTCGTTTATTGAACGTTCGCAACGTTTCTTTGGAAATGCTTATGTACAATATAAATCAAACTTCGGAACGGATAATCATACGCTGACAGCTAAGTATCAGTTAGGTGCAGATGCTTACAGTACCATATACTCTGATAACTACGGATATGGTGACTCTTATTATCCTACGGGTTATTCACGCCAAGATGATTATCAGATTACTGAAATGAACTCATTGCTGACCGTTACGTATGATTGGAAAATTAATGCAGATTTTGATTTTAGTTTGATGTATGGTAACGAGTGGGTAGACAAAACCACACGTGTTACAACAGCTCAGGGTTATAACTTTAACTTCCCGGGGTGGAATAATATCGGAAATGCCACTACTTTTCAAGCCGGTCAGAGTACAACGAAAAAACGTACCGTTGGTAATTTCGGAAATTTGTCTTTGTCATGGAAGAATATGTTGTATTTAAATGCTACTATTCGTAATGACGTGGTATCATCTATGCCGCGTGGAAACCGTTCGTTCACTTATCCCTCTGTTTCATTAGGTTGGATTTTTACGGAATTGCCATTCCTGAAAGCCAATCAGGTCTTGACGTTCGGTAAAATACGTGGTTCATACGCAGAAGTGGGTATGGCGGGTGAATATATTGAAAACTTGTATGTTACTCCTGCCTATGGCGGAGGATTTTCTGCAGGAACACCTATTCAGTATCCGTTTGGTTCGGTCACTTCTTACGTTCCATATTATAGAATCTATGATCCGAACTTGAAGCCTCAAAATACAAAATCATACGAGATAGGACTTGATTTGGCCTTTTGGCATGGCTTGGTTTCATTGAATTATACTTATTCACGCCAAAATGTGAAAGATCAAATCTTTGCAGTTCCTCTTTCTACCTCAACAGGTTATAGTGAAATGGTTACAAACGGAGGTGCCATTCATACGAATGCCCATGAAATAACGTTGACTGTTAATCCGGTTAACAAGAAGAATGTATATTGGGACTTCGGTTTTAATTTCTCTAAAATCGATAATTATGTTGACAAACTTGCTGATGGGGTAGAAAGCATCATGTTAGGTGGATTCGTTACTCCTCAGGTGCGTGCCAGCATAGGGGATAAGTTCCCGGTTATTTACGGTACAAGTTATTTGCGTAATGACGAAGGTGAAATTGTAGTCGATGAAAATGGACTGCCGCAAGCCGGTGCTCCCGGTGTAATCGGAAAAATATCACCGGATTTCCGTTTAGGATTCAATACAACCTTAGAATTATATAAATTCCGTCTTTCAGCCGTATTCGATTGGAAACAGGGAGGACAGATGTATTGCGGTACAATGGGAGTGTTGGATTATTATGGTGTTACCCAACGTTCGGCAGATTATCGTAACAAGAGCGAATTTTTGTTTGAAAAACCAGCAGTAAAACAGAATGCAGACGGAACCTATTCACCTAATGACATAACAATCAAAGGTGAAAACGCATACGATTATTTTAATGCGATGAATTCTATAGACGAGGCTTCTGTTTACGATAATTCATTTATCAAACTGCGTGAAATATCATTAAGTTATCCGGTTCTTGACAAAAAGTTTTTGCACATTACAGCCAATGTATTCGCTCGCAACATCTTGATTTGGTCTGAACTGCCGGGCTTAGACCCCGAAGCAACTTTGGGTAACAATAACATGGCAGGAGCATTTGAACGTTTCTCTTTACCGGGAAGCTCAAGCTATGGTTTCGGTTTAACATTCAAATTTTAAACAAGCACGAATATGAAATTTACATATAGAAATATCAAAACATATTTGTCTGTGGCATTGATGGCAGGGGTATTGTTCTCTTGCTCGGAAAACAAGATGGACAAAATCAACGAGGATATAGATAATCCGCATAACGTTGATGCTAAATTCATTTTGACGGATGTCATTACGTCTACGGCATTCAGTAATATAGGAGGAGACTTTAACCACTATTTTGCCTCGTACACAGAACAAGAAGTAGGTGTTTTCAACCAGCTTTATAATGCTGAGCAAAGATTGGCGGAAGTATATACTTCTTCTACATTTAACAATGTATGGTCGAACACTTATTCTACACTGAAAAATGCACGTGTCGTTATCGACAAATGTTCGGAAACCGGAGAACAACCCGGTAATTATACGACTAAAGGCATTGGAGAAGTGCTTGCAGCATTAAATGCCGGATTGATTACTGATGCTTTCGGTGATACTCCGTTTACGCAAGCTGCCTTGCCTCAGTTGGACAATGGAAAGCCTCAGTATATGACACCTGAGATTGATTCGCAAAAATCAATTTATGAAGCTATTATAGGTTATTTGGATGCAGCCATAGAGGATTTGCCGAAAGGAGACACTCATGCTACAGGAGGTCCCGGTACGCAAGATATTTTATTTAACGGAAATGCTGACTCTTGGTTAAAGTTGGCTTATGGCTTAAAGGCTCGTTACACAATGCATACGATAAATGTAGCCGAAGATAAAACCGCAGCTTTGAATACTGTCTTGGAATGTGTGAAGAAATCGTTCCAAAGTGCAGACGAACAAGCAGCTTTTTCAATATATGACGGAGTGGCAAACTTGAACCCTTTGTTTGACTTCTTCTATAGTCGGGAATATACGGCAGCCAGCACAAGCATGGCTAAAAAGTTACAGGTACGCCAAGACCCGCGTTTGCACCGTGTTTTTGTAGATGCCATCGGAGCAGACCAGACATTGGGTAATGGCTATTATTGTAAGCAGTTAGATGGTACAGAAGCAACTTTCATGAGTATGATGGCGCCTAATGGTGGCAGTAATTTACGACAGGAGCAAGAGTATTATAATACCTCAATATTCTTAATGGCAACTACTGCTCCTACATATTTGATGAGTTACCATGAGTTGATGTTTTTAAAAGCAGAAGCATTGGTGCGTTTGGGTAGCAATGATGCGGAAGCTGCTTTGAAAGAAGCTGTTGTGGCTGGTATTTTGAATACAGAAAAGAACGTACAGAATGCGTTAAACAACACGGTTGTACCTGTTAAGGCGAACTCTACTTCGGCATTAACGGCTGCTGATGCAGAAACATATTTTGATGTTCATGTAAAACCATTGTTTGATGCTAACCCTCTACAAGAAACCATGCTTCAAAAATACATTGCTTTGTGGGGCGCGAATGGAGAATCCACTGAAACTTACAATGATGTCCGCCGCTTGAAAGCAGAAGGAAATGACTTTTATCAGCTGGAAAATCCGGGAAAATTTCCTTTGCGTGCTCCTTACGGAAGTGATGAAGTAAGTGCCAATCCTAATGTGAACCAAGCATACGGAAACGGCCAGTATGTATTTACCGAGCCGGTTTGGTGGGCAGGCGGTACGCGCTAACTATGAATTCGTTTAGTCCTAAATAACTGTAATGGTTATTTAGGACTAAATATCTTTACAATCCGTCTTCTTTAAAAATGGGAGATGTACCTATAAGGTCTTTGATTTTTATTCTACTATCCACCGCTCTATATTTCTTGTTATCTTGCTGAAGTTTACACCTATTTTAAATATTTTTCGTTGATCAGTGGCAAAAGGCTGAGCATAATGCTTTTGATTAATTTGTCGAATAGCTTCTTCAGCTGTACCCTCTAATTTAAATTCCATGATATAAATAAAACGGTCTGTTTGTATTGTTAAATCAATACGTCCCTCCGCAGTATGATATTCTGCTTGTGTATAGAATCCAATTAATTTGAAAACGATGAATAAAACGTTCTGGTAATGTAATTCCACATCACGTATTAACTCGTATGGAGTATCAGCAAAAAAACTTTGTAAACGCCGGAAGAAAGAATCAATTTCACCATTTCTCACCTCGTGTACAAAACTTTGGATATGAAAAGCAGAACTTCCTGATGTAACATGGGCATAATAGGGCAAAAGAAAGCGTATAAACCCTTCTTCAACTTCCTTATTGGGATAATCTAATGTATAGGTTCTAAATTCGGAATTATAGTCTTTTAAAGTCAGGTAACCACTTTGATATAGAAGCGGGATAGGACTGTCTTCCATCATGTCTATTCCATTTAGGAAATCAGAAGTAACCGGTTCTGAAGAAATTCTACTCAGGTTATAATGAGTTCGTTTCAATATGTGCATCAAATACGTGGGAGTACCTGTTTCAAACCAATAATTGTCGAATTTCATCTTTGCAAAAGTATTCAGCAAACTGAATGGATTATAAAGCCCTTCGGAGTATTCTGCAAAGTGGTAACCATCGTATTGCTGTTTCAATTTTTGGCAAACTTGTTTATAAGTTTGCTGTGTTACATCACTGAGTTTATAAATTTCAGTTTCAAAGTATTGATGGATTTCAGAATCAGTAATGCCACATAAATTGACATAACGATTATCCATAGAAATATCCATCAAGTTATTTAAGTCACTGAAAATACTTATTTTACTAAACTTTGTCACTCCAGTTAGCATGGCAAACTGGATATATAAGTCCTTACTCTTTAAAGTACTGTAAAAGGCTTTTAAAGTATTACGAAACGCATCCTGAAGATCTTTATTTCCTATGGATTGTAGTATGGGTTTGTCATATTCGTCCACTAAAATAACCACACCACGTCCAGCTTGTTCTGCTGCGCGTTGTATAATTCCCTGAAAACGGAGTGATAGGGAAACTTCACTTTCTTCCGTCCCATATATTTTTTCCCATTTGGTAAGAATATCATTTAATATGTCATTTAAACTTTCCGGACTATCATATTTTTGAGAATTTAAGTCTATATGCAAAATTGGATAAGAGTTCCATTCATTCTCTAACTTTTCGATAGCCAATCCATCAAACAATTCTTTTCTTCCGGAATAATAAGATTCAATGGTAGATAATAGTAGGCTTTTCCCGAATCGCCTCGGCCGGCTAAGAAAATAATATTTTCCTGTCGTAACCATATAGTGAATCAATGCCGTTTTATCAACATAGACATAACCACCTTTACGAAGAGTCTCAAAATTCTGTATGCCAATAGGATATTTGATGTCCATAATTATAGATATAGCACGTTTTCGCAAAGATAAGCATTATTTCATAAGGACATTATAATATGATTTTTTATTTTTAAATGTTCAATATGTATCTCTCTAACCTATTTCAAAACCTCAAAATAAAGTTACCTTTTGGGTAGAAATCATTTATAAATAATCCAAGCAGGAGCACATTCTGAGCATTATATCCATTTCTTATCAAAATATTCAAACGATAGTAAGATATTGGTAATTAACCAATTACATTCCCGTGTAGTTCGGCGGAAACTTTAGTGATTTCTTTCATCGGACTGGAATCGCAAGAGGTTAAGATTCAGCCGGTAGTGAAAGTGGTGTTGCACTCTGATTCTGAAGTGTTGGATGAAGTTATCGTAACGGGATATGGTACTTTTAAAAAGTCTTCATTTACAGGAGCTGCTTCAACTATGTCACCCGATAAACTGAAAGATGTTCCTACCGTGTCTATGGAGGATAAGTTGGCGGGTTCTATCCCCGGTGTGCAAATTAGTTCTTTCTCCGGTGCTCCGGGAGCTACTACTTCTATTCGTATTCGCGGTATGGGGTCTATGAATGCAGGTAATGACCCGTTGTATGTAATTGATGGAACTCCAATGTTATCTGGTAACATAAGTGGGTTTAATGATCCTGCTACCGGAGGTGGATATAATAGTACAGGTACAAATATATTGTCTACTTTGAATAGTAACGATATTGAGTCTATTACGGTTATTAAGGATGCTGCGGCTGCCTCCCTTTATGGTTCGCGTGCGGCAAACGGTGTGATTGTCATTACTACCAAGAAAGGTGCTGCCGGAAAAACACAGTTTAATTTCCGTAGCGACTGGGGTTTCTCTAACATGGCTATCAATTATCGTCCGGTTTTGGATGGAGATGCACGCCGTGAGTTGATTAAGACTGGCCTGAAAAATTATGCTATTGATGAAATGGGCGAAAGTGAAGCAGGAGCTTTGGCTTATGCGGAAGACAATATAGACAAGTATGCAGCTAAGCCGGCAAACGGATGGACGAACTGGAAAGATATTTTGTTTAAGAACGGTAGCCATCAGAATTATGAGATCAACGCTCAGGGTGGCAATGAAAAAACAAAATTTTATTCTTCATTGGCTTATACTAAGCAGGAAGGTATCACAATGAATGCCGGATTGGAACGCTTTACAGGTACTGCCAATGTGACTCATGAAAGCGGACGTATCCGTCTGGAGGCTTCTACCTTGTTTTCTCGTGTAAACCAAGATCAGGAAACTGAAGGTGCGGCTTTTGCCAGCCCGATTATGTCGTATGCGTGGACGGCTTCTCCGTCGATGACGGTTTATGATGAGGAAGGGAACTTCAGTACGAACTTTCCGTTGACCAATGGGGCTAACCCGGTTCAGTCTGCTACATATAACTATGACCGCAGTAAGATTACACGTTCATTTAATACGATTGCTGCTACGTGGACTATTTGGGATGCATTGAAATTGCGTGAGAAGATTTCATTCGATTATACTAATATTATACAAGATGTTTGGTGGGACCCGCGTTCTAATGATGGGCGTTCTTCTAATGGTGTAATGCAGCGTTATACAGGATATAATGAAACGCTGAATACACAGACTCAGTTGACTTACGTGAAGACATTTGCTCAAAAGCATAACTTGGATGTTTTGTTGGGATTTGAAACCGAGGATTACAAAACAGGTTATACTTATGCTTCGGGTCAACAATTCCCCGGACTGTTGAACGAGTTGATCAATGCCGGAGAAACTTCAGCTGAGACTTATGCACAGTCTTCACGATTGACCTCTTATTTGGGACGTATTGACTATAATTTCGACCATCGCTACTATATCGGTGGAAGTTTCCGTCGTGACGGAAGTTCTCGTTTGGCTAAAGACAACCGTTGGGGTAACTTCTGGTCGGTTTCAGGCTCATGGAGATTTATGCAAGAATCTTTCATGGAGTCATTGCGCGATGTCATTACCGATGGTAAACTGCGTGTGTCTTACGGTGTGAACGGTACGCAGCCCAGCGATTATTATGCTTATATGAACTTATATAAGTATGGTCAGAAATATAATAATCAATCGGGTATGGGTATTATTGGTGTAGGTAATCCTAATTTGAAGTGGGAAAAGAACAAAGCGTTTAATATCGGTTTGGATTTGACTCTATTCGAACGCCTTTCTTTGACTTTGGATTATTATAACCGTACAACCAGCGATTTGCTGATGAACATGCCGATTTCGTTTGTTCCCGGTTATTATGAAGATACTAATTATTCAGCTGCTATGTTGCAAAATATAGGTTCGTTGAGAAATAGCGGTGTTGAATTTAGCATTTCTTCTACCAATATTCAGACTAAAGATTTTATGTGGACTACATCGTTGAATTTGGGACACAATAAAAATAAAGTTGTGAAGTTGGATGGTGTACAAACTGAAACAATTGATGCCGTAAATCCGGTTTTGATTCATCGAGTGGGTGAGTCTTACTATTCTTATTATATGTATGAATATGCCGGCGTAGATCCTCAAACCGGTAATGAAATGTATTATAAGAACGATGGTACGAACGAAACCACTACCAATGTGGCAGAAGCAAAACAAGTCATCGTAGCTCATCACGACCCGAAAGTAGAAGGAGGTTTGACTAACTACCTGAAGTGGAAGTTTATCGATTTTAACTTGACGTTGACTTATTCTATCGGTGGAAACGCATACGATTATGCTACTTGGTTGCATGATAACGGCGGTTCTAATACTTCGCAGGGTTCAATTCCTGATTACTATAAACTGGAGGACATGTGGCAGCAGCCGGGGGATAATGCAAAACTTCCGAAATTCAAGTACGGGAATACACGAGTTAATTCTTCACGTTGGTTGATGCCTACCGATTATTTGCGTGTTAAAAACTTGTCACTTGGTTTTAACGTGCCGGAAAACTACCTCACAAAGTTAGGATTCAATAAAGCTCGTATTTATTTCTCAGCAAGTAATTTGCTGACGTGGAAATCGAAAGACTTGTATGTAGATCCGGAAATGCCTGTTGACGGATTGTGTACTTTCGAAACTCCAGCCTTGAGAACTTATACATTTGGTATTGAAATCGGTTTTTAATGAACACTAATTATGATAAAGTTAATATATAAAACATTAGCATTCAGCCTCGTGCTGGCAGGTATGACTTCATGCGCAGGCGATTGGTTGGATCGGACTCCGGTAGACGGAGTTGAGGATACGGAGGCTATCAAGTCGAGTTCAGACCTGAATACGGCACGTATCGGCATGTATCAAATATTGAAAGGTTCGTCTACGTTCCCTGATTACTACGGTGCACGTATGTTTTATTACGGTGATGTGCGTGGTGAGGATATGCAGAACGAAGCATCGGGTTCTCGAACTAAAACTTGTTATGATTTTACTTACTCTACAGCGAATAATGCCCCGAATATGTGGCAGGTGCCTTATTTGGTCATTGGACGAGCAAACCGTGTGATTGCTGCTGCCGAAGCAGGCGGTCTGTCTGACCAAGAAACGGCTCAAGCTATCATTTCACAATATGCAGCAGAAGCGAGGGTAGTACGTGCGTTGGCACATTTCGATTTGGTAAGGATTTACGGAAAGACTTATACAGCCGATGATGGAGCTTCTTTGGGAGTTCCAGTGGTAACTTCAGTAATAGATGCGGAAGAGAAACTACCTCGAAACACTGTTGCCGAGGTATATAGGCAAGTTATTACCGATTTAACGGATGCCATTAATTCGGGAGCATTGTCTACCGATGCTTCATCAAATGTTTATATGAATGTATGGGCAGCAAAGGCGTTATTGGCAAGAGTGTATCTCACAATGGGCGAAAATGAAAATGCGTTGGCTGTAGCAGAAGATGTGATTAAAAACTCATCTTATACATTGTGGAGCAATGCTGAATATGCAGGAGCATGGCAGGAAACAAGTTCCGCCCACGGCAAAGAAATCTTGTTCGAGTTTGCTATCACGAACTCTACCGACTGGACTGACCGTGAAGGCATCGCTTATCTGTATAGCGAGGATGGCTATGCCGATGCAATCGTTACCAAGAAATTTCTTGATTTGCTAAATGAAGACCCTGATGATGTGCGTCACAGTATTTTGGTTGCACCGGTAAAGGCCGATTTTATTGATAAGTATAAAACAAATCCGGTCTTTATGATTAAGTTTGGGGATACGAACTCTCAAGATACGGATATCCGTTACAACAATATTCCGTTGTTCCGCTTGTCTGAAGTTTATCTGAATGCTGCCGAAGCTGCTGTTAAAGGAGGAGAGCAAGACAAGGCATATACATATTTGGATGCCATTGTCAACCGTGCGAACCCTACCAAACATGCTGCTTCTCCGGTAACATTGGAGGCTGTATTGAAAGAACGTCGTAAAGAGTTGGTAGGAGAGGGACATCGTTTCTTCGACGCTATGCGTAATAACGAGACGATAGTACGTTATACATCTACAGCTGATCAAGGCTGGCAGCAAGCGTTAACTGAAGAAGCGCGTAGTTTTAATCGTGATTTTTATAAAACGTTACTTCCCGTTCCCGAATACGAAATGAATGCTAACCCTGAAATGAAACAAAATCCGGGTTACTGATTTGTTTCATCAGACAATGAATAATAACAGAGAATATTTCGGTTTAAGCCTGAAAGTAACTAATAAAAAAATCCTCCCGATTTCAAAATTGAGACCGGGAGGATTTTTTATAGATTAAAGATTTTGTCTTATCGAACCTGAATAACCAGATAGCGTGATACGCTCCAGAAATCCGTGGGGTTAGTGATTTTCAGCGTCAACTGTCCTTCGCTGTCTTTCTCCAATACGTAAGAACCTTCGGGATGAGTAGTCAGCAGTTGGGCACGTTTTGAATATAACTTGATAACCTTGTCGGTACGGATGTCAATCTGAGTAAAGTAATCTTTGTTAAAGTCATTGTCTTTCAACACGTCTCCGCGTTTTAAAATCTTTTGGTCTTTCAGCTCCGACTTCGTTCCGAAAACATACCATGCCGTGTTCAGAGCCTTGTCCTGAGCCTCCACCGTGCGGGTTTTTACTTCGTTTTCAGCACTCAGCTCGTCAACGTTCTTGTTCAAGTCGCTTACAGCCTCATCAAGTTCCGCTATGCGGATATTCTTGGCAGCCAGTTCCGATTGGAGCGTTTCTATTTGCTGTTGCTTTGCGTTAAGTTCGGCAGTCAGGTTTTTGATGGCTTTTTTGAGCTGTTCCGACTGATAGTTGCTGTTAGCCAACTGTTTCTCCAATTTGGCAATCTGTTCGCGGTTCGACTTTAATTTTTCGCTGATAAAACGGATGTCTTCTTTTATCTTCTCGGCAGCCGATTTGCTTTCAAGTGTTCCCCCTTGCAGGTCTACGCGGTTTTCTGCTTCATTGATTTCGCGGAAGCCTTCTTGGATTTCGTTAAATGACCCCATGATGTCATCCAACTCTGAGTCGCGGTTAGAAAGTTCAAGTCTCAAAGAGTCGTTTTGAGCTTGCAAGGTCTCGTTCTGTTTTCCAGTATTCGTACATGATGCCATGAATGCGGCAGCACATAATGAAAATAATACAACCTTCTTCATACTTATTCAGTTTAGATATTTATAATTTAGTTTCTTTCCCTCCTAATACGATAACTATTTCTCCCCGGGGAGGGGTTGCTGTGAAGTGGGCGATAACCTCTTCGAGCGTTCCTCGTACGCTTTCTTCGTGAACTTTCGAAATCTCCCGGCAAACGGAAACCGGCCGTTCTGCGCCAAATGTTTCGGCAAACTGGGTTAAGGTTTTCAGCAGGCGGAAAGGAGATTCGTAAAACACCATCGTACGTGTTTCTTCACGTAAAGCGTTCAGCCTTGTCATGCGTCCTTTCTTTTGGGGCAGGAAGCCTTCGAAGCAAAAACGTTCGTCCGGAAGTCCGGATGACACCAACGCCGGCACAAAAGCTGTGGCTCCCGGCAGGCACTGGACTTCAATGCCGTTTCTCACACATTCGCGCACGATGAGAAATCCCGGATCAGATATGCCCGGCGTGCCTGCATCCGAAATCAGTGCAACCGTTTCGCCTGCCTTGATGCGCTCTACCACGTTTTCCACCGTCTGGTGTTCGTTGAATTTGTGGTGCGATTGCATGGCATTTTTTATTTCGAAATGTTTCAGCAAGATGCCGGAGGTGCGCGTATCTTCTGCCAGAATCAAATCTGCTTCTTTTAACACGCGGATAGCTCGCAGCGTCATGTCTTCTAAATTTCCTACCGGAGTAGGTACCACATACAGTATTCCCATCTGCTTAAATAATTACTATAGAAAACAAAGGTAGAAAGTTTTTGCATCCGTGGATGTCATTTACTTAATATTTAACAGATGTTGTGTTTTCCCATCTCGGAGGGGTGCTTTAATTAAACTCTGAATGAGGCTGGAATGGCTTGAAAAACACCTGACCGGCAGGTGGAAAAATTCTACCCATAGGACGTGGCATTTCTATGGGAAGCGTTGGGTAACGCTACCGCTTGCGTATGGCAACGCTACCCGTAGCGTTTTACACTGCCAACTTGAGCCTCAAAACCGCCTGTCCGACTGACAGGTTGTCAGCTAAAATGTCATACTTCGCCGAAAGAAATAAATGGCAGAGAGCCATTTGCTTTTTGGCACGCCGTTTGTGTAATAGAAAGCGTAACGTTTCGGCGTTACAGAATAAACTGATTTGAAAATAATAAAAATAGATACAATTATGGGAAAGATTATTGGTATTGACTTAGGAACTACAAACTCATGTGTAGCAGTATTCGAAGGTAACGAACCGGTGGTAATAGCCAACAGCGAAGGCAAGCGTACCACTCCGTCAGTAGTAGCATTTGTTGACGGCGGCGAACGTAAGGTAGGCGACCCTGCCAAACGTCAGGCTATCACGAACCCGAAACGTACCGTTTATTCAATCAAACGTTTCATGGGTGAAACTTATGATCAGGTTCAGAAAGAAATTGCCCGTGTTCCTTACTCAGTAGTTAAGGGTGACAACAATACTCCGCGTGTCGACATCGACGGACGTTTGTATACACCGCAGGAAATTTCGGCTATGATTCTTCAGAAGATGAAGAAAACGGCTGAAGATTATTTGGGACAGGAAGTAACCGAAGCCGTTATTACCGTTCCGGCTTACTTCTCAGATTCTCAGCGTCAGGCAACTAAAGAAGCCGGTCAGATTGCAGGTCTGGATGTAAAACGTATCGTAAACGAACCGACTGCCGCAGCGTTGGCTTACGGTGTAGATAAGTCGAACAAAGACATGAAAGTCGCTGTATTCGACCTCGGTGGTGGTACATTCGATATCTCTATCTTGGAATTTGGCGGTGGCGTATTCGAAGTATTGTCAACCAACGGTGATACTCACCTCGGTGGTGATGACTTCGACCAAGTAATCATCGACTGGTTGGTACAAGAATTCAAGAACGATGAAGGTGCTGATTTGACTGCCGATCCGATGGCAATGCAACGTTTGAAAGAAGCTGCTGAGAAGGCTAAAATCGAATTGTCTTCTTCTACTTCAACCGAAATTAACCTGCCGTACATCATGCCGGTAGGAGGAGTGCCTAAACACTTGGTTAAGACGTTGACCCGTGCTAAATTCGAACAGTTGGCTCACAGCTTGATTCAGGCTTGTCTCGAACCATGTAAGAAAGCCATGAGCGACGCCGGACTGAACAATGCAGACATCGACGAAGTAATCCTTGTAGGTGGTTCTTCACGTATCCCGGCCGTTCAGAAACTGGTTGAAGACTTCTTCGGTAAAGTTCCGTCAAAGGGCGTTAACCCCGATGAAGTAGTAGCCGTAGGTGCAGCCGTTCAAGGTGCAGTATTGACCGATGAAATCAAAGGCGTGGTATTGCTGGATGTAACTCCGCTGTCAATGGGTATCGAAACAATGGGTGGCGTAATGACGAAGTTGATCGACGCCAACACTACCATCCCGTGTAAGAAGAGCGAAGTATTCTCAACCGCAGCCGATAACCAGACCGAAGTAACCATCCACGTATTGCAAGGCGAACGTCCGATGGCAGCTCAGAACAAGTCAATCGGTCAGTTCAACCTGACAGGTATTGCTCCGGCACGTCGTGGAGTACCTCAGATTGAAGTAACTTTCGATATTGATGCCAACGGTATCTTGAAAGTGTCTGCAAAAGATAAAGCAACCGGTAAGGAGCAAGCCATCCGTATCGAGGCTTCATCAGGTTTGAGCAAAGAAGAAATCGAACGTATGAAAGCAGAAGCTACAGCCAATGCAGAAGCCGACAAGAAAGAGCGTGAAAAGGTAGATAAGCTGAATCAAGCCGACAGTTTGATATTCTCAACTGAAAATCAGTTGAAAGACTTAGGCGATAAGATTCCTGCCGACAAGAAAGCTCCTATCGAAGCTGCTCTTCAGAAGTTGAAAGACGCTCACAAGGCGCAAGACTTGGCAGGTATCGATGCTGCCAGTGCAGAACTTCAGACTGCATTCCAAGCCGCAAGTGCTGAGATGTATGCCCAGACAGGTAATGCTCAGGCAGGTCCTAATGCCGGACAAGCTAATAACAATGCCGGTCAGAACAGCAATAAGAATGATAATGTTCAGGATGCTGATTTTGAGGAAGT
>ENA-OPIL01000112-OPIL01000112.1-human-gut-metagenome-genome-assembly--contig:-NODE-112-length-15205-cov-2.998284_pt1 | contig 15205 bp, 10 predicted proteins | sample MGYA00241398_ERZ501642 | MGnify/ENA primary metagenome ERZ501642 (study PRJEB25962, sample SAMEA2042288) | human gut metagenome | biome: human gut; feature: human-associated habitat; material: faeces... | reverse complement strand
AGCAGAGCGGAGAGAAAGAGCGTGATGACGGAAGGCACTCTCCGGGCAATCAGTATTCCCGTAATCACGGGAACAGCCAGTAACCAGGGAGTAATGTTGAATTTGGCGTCCAATGCTGCCGTAAATTCCGCGATCTGTTGTGTATTGTTCGTTTCGTGTGTGAGTCCCATTACTGTAAAGATGACAAGGGTGATGAGGAGAGAGGGGACGGTGGTGATCATCATATAGCGGATATGGCTGAATAACGGTGTTTCCGTTACGGATGAGGCAAGGACCGTGGTATCCGATAACGGTGAAATTTTGTCTCCGAAATAGGCTCCCGAAATGATGGCACCGGCTATCCATCCCTCTTCAAAACCTTGTGCCTTACCTATGCCCAAAAGGGCGATACCGATGGTGGCGATAGTGGTCCATGAACTTCCCGTCATTACTGATACCAATGCACAAATAATGCAGGTAGAAGCAAGGAAAAAATTCGGATGGATAATCTGCATACCATAATATATAAGGGTAGGTACCACCCCACTTATCATCCATGTGCCGCTCAAAGCACCGATAATCAATAGAATAATGATAGCTGTGGCAACACCTGAAATGTTGTTGGTGATGGCAAGTTCATAATCTTTCCAAGGGATGCGGTAGAAAGCCATGCCGATAAAGACACACATACCAGTGGTGGCAAGCAGGGAAATCTGGCTTCCTCCACTCAAGGCGTCACTTCCGAAAGTATGGATGGTGGCGAACAGCATTCCTACGAGAAAAGCGATGGGAAATAGAGAAACGAGTGGAGAGGGTATTTTCTTTGCTGAATTCATAGGGTTGTTTTTGACTATGCTTGGTTGACGAATCTATTATTAATCTGTCGTTTATAGTTTGATGCGACAAAGGTATAACAATTCTGTTCAATATCTTCCTTATCCTTTGCATGACAAATAAAAATTATCAAATCTTTGCGTTTGCTTGGAAAAATGATAGTATCCTTGTTATTTCTTGCTGTAAAGGGTGATGGACAACGATATTATTGTTAAAATAACGCCGGTGCCGACCACGCCACTCCATCCCCAAGTCTGCCAACTGCTTCCTGCAAGGAAGGTACCCAAAGAGCCGCCGATGAAGTAAGTGGTCATGAAAATCGTATTTACCCGATTGGAGGCAGACGGGTAGATGTCGAAAATACTGGTCTGGTTGCTGAGTTGGATACATTGCATGCCTATGTCTATAAGAATGACACCGGTAATGATACCTGCATAGTTGTTTCCGCAGAAAAAGAGCGAGGCCCATGCAAGCAGAATCATTCCGCAACCGATAAAGTTGAAATTGCGTATGCCTACTTTTTTTACATATTTTCCTACAAAAGATGCGGTTAAGGCTCCGGCAATGCCGCAGAGCCCTAGTATGCCGATGACATCGCTGGATGCATGGAACGGGGCTTCTCCCATTTTGAATGCAAGGCAGGACCACATGGCAAGGAATGAGCCAAAGGCCAGTCCTGCACGTATCGAGTAGATTCGTAGAGAGGGGTATTCTCTTACTAATGAGAAAAGAGACTTCATCAGCCCGGAATATTTGCCTTGGAAAGTCGGTTGTATGTCCGGTAGTACCTTTAATACAACGATAGCGCATAGTAACATCATTCCAGCGGCGATGAAGTACATTTCACGCCAGCCAAGCACTTCACCCACAAATCCGCTGACAACACGTGATGCAAGTATTCCAGTCAGTAATCCTGAGATGACGACACCTACATTCCGTCCCTTGTTTTCGGGGCGTGAGAATTGCGAGGCAATCGGTACAAATATTTGGGGTATCATGGAGCAGATGCCGGTAATGAGTGATGCTGCCCAGATGATGTAGATGTTCGGTGCCATGGCAATGGCTAGAAGGGAAAATATGAGTAGGAAGAAATTCGTCAGGATGATATTCTTGCGTCGATAGAGGTCTCCTAATGGGACGATGAACAATAATCCCAGCGCATATCCGATTTGTGTAATCATGGCAATGAGGTTCGTTTTGAATTCAGAAACTTCCAATTCATGCCGCATGATATTAAGCAGGGGTTGATTGTAATACAAGTTGGCTACGGACACGCCAGCTACGATAGCAAGTGTCCAGAGTATATGTGCCGGTAATCCTCCGTTTTCTTTCAGTTCTAGTTTCATGCTGCAAAGATAATGTCTTTCTGTTTCATGCGCAAGATATGTGAGTATGATAAGAATATGTGTGAAGTGGTATCATCTTTTTAGTCTTTCCGTTTGTTATACTATTATTTTGTTTGAGAATAATTGATTGGAGCTATCTTGGATAAGCAGAATGTTGTATTGATATTTAAAGATACGTTGGGCATGGGAAATGAATGGTTTAGAGAGTTGCTGGGTATGAAATGCAGGTGGACGGAATGCAGGCTCTGCTAGCAAACGAGGGTTGGTAAGGTGAATTCGATGATTCAAGGAACCTGCCGTTCCCCCATTAGACCGCCTCCTGATGACATACTTGGGATTATCCTGCTATTGACTGAAAACTCGGGTATATATTAGTATGAATCATTATTACTTAAACTTATAATAGTATGAAACATTTATCGATAATAATAATAGTAGTGTCATTATTCATTTTCCTGCTGTCCATCGGCGTATATCATAAGGTTCCCTGGTCTGTTCTGCCAATAGTGGCTAGTGGAATCTGTATATTATGTTGGCTTTTGTTCCATTTGCTCTGTATCAGTGAAGAAAGAGATTTACTGAAAGAGGGAAATCAGTATTTCATTGATACCTTTCAAAACATACGTAATCCCATTTCTTTGATTAAGACACCGTTAGGGGCAGTTTACGAAGGAGACTGTCCGGAAGACATAAAGAAGGAACTGGCAGTTGCACTTCATCATATAGGCGGGCTGGAGCAGCACTTGATAGCGTTAATGGAGTTGAAACGACTATTTGGCAATTCTGGTAGCCTGGTAGTTGCAGAACATGAAATCGGCGCATTTATGAGGAAGAAAGTGTCTTTTTTACAGTCTCATGTGGCCGGGTTGCAGATGAAGCTGGATTTGGTTCCGGATTTTGACTATGCAAGCGCTTGGTTTGATCCGGGAAAGATATCTCCGGTTATCGACCGGTTTGTATTGAGTGCCATCGAGTGTTCTCTGCCGGAAACGCACCTCTCGATGCAGGTTTCGTTGAAGGGAGATTACTGGGCAATCAGGATTAAGGATACAGGCAACAAGCGATTTCTGAAATGTTGCAGATGGTACTCGTCGCGGCTTCCTATTCTGCGACCTCTGCATGGCAAGCAGTATGGCATGGGCGGTGTGTTTTTTGACAAGTTGATGAATATGTGTGACGGGAAAATACTGACTTTGAAAAAGGAGGCTCTGCTTCGATTTCCCATAAGATGTTCGTGTGCGGTTTCGGGGGTGTATACATCCTTAAATATTCCGGACACTTTTCAGGTGAATGAATCGGAAATGGCTTTCCATGGTTTCTCGAAGAAAAAAAATATGGATAGACCTTTAGTGATACTTGCTGATAATGACAAGGGATTCAAGGATTATCTTGAGAAACGTTTATCGGAATGTTTTGTAGTGAGGAGCTTTGATGACGGTCAGGAAGCATTGGAGGTAATATGTGAAGAGTATCCGGATTTGGTGATTTGTGATATCATGTTGAAAGGTATGAGCGGTGAGGAACTTTCTTCTAAACTGAAGACGTCGAGGGACACCTCCTTTATTCCGGTGATATTGATGGGGTCGCACATTGATGTGAAACGGCGGGAAAAGCGTTGTTCTTCTCAGGCTGATCTCTTTGTATGTAAGCCCTTTAATCTGGAGGACCTTAAAGTGGAAATATCCATATTGATAAATAATAGCCGTTTTCTTCGGAAGACATTTCTTCAGAAAGTTTTTGGAGAAGATTTTTTAACGAAACCTATGGAGCGGGCTCAGCAGGATGCCAATCTGGCATTTTTGAATGAAGTGAAGCTTTACATTATGGAGAATATGGATAAAGAGGATTTGACAGTAGATGATATTGCCTCCAGGATGTGCATGAGCCGGACAACCTTTTATAATAAGTGGAAGTTGTTGACGGGAGAAGCACCCAAATATTTGATTTCGAGAATCAGGATGGAGAAGGCACGGGAACTTTTGGAAAGCGGAAAATTTTCTGTGACTATGGTTGCTGAAATGGTGGGTATGCGAAATCTGAAAAACTTCAGAGGCAGGTATAAGGAGTATTTTGGAAAAACACCGAAGGAGTTTATGAAAAAAGTATGATATTTATCTGAAGAAAACTTTCATAGAAAGGCTGTCACATATTAGATAATGGACAGCCTTTGTTTTGAAATGGGAGATAGGAGAACTGAACATCCTAAGCTAGCTATAAAGAAAAATCTCTCATCGTTTTCGCTTTGGGGATAACTGGGTATATATGATTAGATTTATTTGCCGATGCAGTATGTGTACATCGTTGATTATCAATACTATAGCGCTCTAAAAGGTACAACCACTAGGTTGGCAAGTATCTGAGAATGTGTAAGTTAGTGATTTTTAGCACCATTCTCGGCTTGTACCTCCATTTTGGAAAGTAAAAGTAAGTGTAATTTCTTGAATATCAAAATGTGCGGTACAAAAACTTGTGAAAAATGCTGTTTTTTGATGAGAAAAGGTACAAAAAATAGGCATGATTACTCAACGCAGCTATTAATCATTAAATGTGAAATATGGTCTTAATTCATCACCCTTTCTTTTAAATATTTCTTTGGCTTTTATAATTCTTAACTCTTGAGGAATATGATCATTTATAGGTAGTATTTTGTTTACTACACTTTCAAAAAATACTGGATCACGTTCGGGATTAAATACTTCATCAAATGAGTGTTCTGCGGTCATTACGAAAAATTCAGTTTTTTTCTGACCATCTATGTCTTTTGAAAAGTCAATAGATGTATTTAATGCATCTAAACTTTTACTAAAATCTAATATGTTATAATAGTTGGCATAAAATGCAGAAAAACCGATATGGGCATCACTCATTAATACTTTTCTTGTGTTTGCTATGACTGCTCTGTATGGAGCGCGTTTCTCTGGTTCTATATATGACAATATTCCACCTCCAACACATGAGGATAGTACGAGTAATAGATTATTGCCCATTATTATATTTAGTTCACGAGTATAATTAAATAGTTCTTTCCAAGTCACATACTCTGTAGAACTAATTCCTATGCAACTTTCGTTACCATGGGCTACTATATGCAAAGTGAATAATGTACCTTTTTTTGTGTTATCTATTAAATCTTGCAATACTTTGATAAATTCAGTTTTAGTTTGAACTTTATAAAAAGTAACGAAATAATTTTCTCGTTCTTGTTCTTTATGGCGAATCTTATTATATAACTCTTCTCCTAATTGTGGATCGTCATATTTTAGCCATTGTATAATGACAATACCTTGTCTTGTAATCTCAAAATCATCCATAAGTACTTTTTTATAATTAAACTTTTTAATATTTAAATTTATTTTGTAAAATATTCGCTCTTCAACCAATAGGCATAAATCGGGTCTTGGAACGAGATTTCACCAGCCTTATTATCCAATATATCATTCTTGACAAGGGCTGCCTTTGAGCGGGATATTGAAGTCGTTGAAGAGATTTGATAGCGATGCATCACTTCGGTTGAACTGATAGCCTTTTCTCCAGCTATAAGAGCCTTGAGGTAGTTCAGTTGCTGTGTGGTCAATGTTTCGGTGATTGTTACAAACAACAGACTTAACTGCTCCACCAACGCTGTGTGTGCCTCACATACGATGTCAACGGTACATACATCTTTTGTTCTGAGCCATGAAAGCTGTGCCAGCTGCTGTGCGTAGTATGGATGGTTATCTACGAGCTTTGCAATCAAATGGCTTGCTTCATCGTTTATATTCTTGCCGGTATCAGCGAAACGACTCTTGAAAAATTCCACAAGGTAAGGTGTGTCAATCTTATTGAGAAACATCAGGTTGCCGAACTTGTAGAATGGTTTGGATGAATCGGTAAATACTTCCATCATCATGTGGCGCTTACTGCCATAGAGACAATAGGCCACACTTTGGTGCAGCTGCCAATGTGAACGCAACTTTTTCTGGAAATAGTCTGGGTCGGTAAATTCCGCTATATTTTGGAACTCATCTACGCAAATCACGATTTTCAGCCCCTTCTTCCTGGCAATCTTTTCGGCAAGATCGAGCACTTCATCTGGATTGCGTTTTACCTCCTCCCAATCAAAGTCGATTGAGACCTCATTGGTGGGGTCTGTACCGATTGAAATCTTGGGAACAAGATGCGAAAAGAAACTCTTCGCACTCTCGATTGCCTCCTCCCATTTTGTGGAAGTGGCGGCAATGACCTTTTGGGCGAGCAGTGAATAGAAATGCTCCTCGCTACGTACATTGAAAAGGTCGATATGACAGATTCGGAGGTTGCTATCCTGCGCCATCGCTATTTTTGCAGCCTTATTTACAAGCGAACTTTTACCCCAACGGCGAGGAGAGATAATAATCGTGTTGATTAGCGACATAAAGTTCTGAACCAGGTCGGCTGTTTCTTTCTCACGGTCAGTAAAATTCTTCTCGGTAGCAATCTTTCCAAATATAAACGGAGTTTCCATAACACTCTATTTTTGATTTTCACCACAAATATAATACATAAAATGTAACTACAAAAAATGTTGCAACAAAAAGTGTATGTACATTTATTGTAGTATCTTGATGATTGGTGTTGTCTTCAGAGTTTTATCATGATAAAAGTTGTATAATCATAATGAGTTTCGCTTTCCAGCAAGAAACAATATATTGTTTGTTATAGATGAAATACGAACTCTATGAATAATATAATAGCATTTAATATCTCAACGCCCAATAATGTGGGCAAAGCAGATTTCAACGGAAATAAATTCAAGAATTTATCTCTTTAATACATCATAAAATAAATTAAAACTGCTATATTTGTATATTATATGATATGTTGAGCTATGACAAAAAGTACAATGGGTACCAAGTTGCCAAGAAAGCTGGAGCAGAAGATGCAGATAGTAGGAGAACAGATTAGGCTGGCTAGATTACGCAGAAATCTCAGTATTGCTCAAGTTGCCGAACGTGCCACTTGTTCACCCCTTACGGTTTCACGCATCGAGAAAGGCATACCGACTGTGGCGATAGGCATTTATCTCAGGGTACTTTATGCGCTTCAGTTGGATGATGATATTCTTCTGCTTGCAAAAGAAGATACAATGGGGAAGGCCTTGCAGGATTTGAGCCTTAAGAAACGAGAAAGAGCATCCAAAAAGGAATAAGAAAAGACTCTATGTATTTGCTGTTTTGTCAACTAGGCTGGAAAGTATTACTTACTAAAAAAGAAGGAGACAGAGCTTTCTGCCTCCTTTATATATTATATTAGAATTTTCAGAGGAGGGGATTCGAACCCCTGAAACCCGTAGGTTTACCTGTGTTTCAAACAGGCGTAATCAGCCGCTCTACCACCTCTCCACTGCAAAGATAATACATTATCTTATAATATTCAAATATTATGGTTATGTTTTTGTGTGAAGAAATCAATATCTCTTGTTGTACAGTATAATGCTGCTTTATGGATAATATATTTGAATTATATATCTTAGATCTAACTATTTAGCTAAACCAATAACAATAATAGTCAAAGAATCGAGTTTACAAGTCAAGTAGACTTAGCACAGAAGGTATAGTAAAATCTGACCTTAAGTTTGCTACTTATCACTACTTTTATCAGGTTCTGTCCCAAATTTTGAAAAAGGAATAGGATTCAGTTATAAGTTCCTTAATGAATCCTGTCAAAATATAGGTTTATAATTATGCTATAGTTTGAAATAGACATTATCCGCTGTTGTGTTCAAGAAAGAAAAAATATATTTCTTCTCCTTATTATTTCTGAACTTATGTATTCGGAAAGCTATAACCTTTATATTTATTTCCTCCTTTGGGATTGAAATTCCTATATTGATACCTAGGATGATAATATGAATATCTCCATGAATTATTTATAAATGAAATATCATAGACATTAAAAAAACCATAACCAGTACGGTATACATACAATTCTTCATCTGATTCTTTGAAATGATTGATTGGTATTTCTCCAGACACATACATTTCATACAATTTAATGATAGTATCATATGTTTGGGGATTTAATTTTCTAGTATCTAAATCCTCAATGCGTTTTTTGAAGTCTGTTATAATCTCCGATAAAACATACTTTTCATTACGCCAAGCATCTAAACTGTTTAATACAGAAAGAATTAGCTCACATTTTGAATCAGATGGGAAATTAAAATAACATAGGGAAACAAATAACATGGTGGTTGCATCTTTCAGCATTTTATGGATTTTCTTTGATTTGTAAGTATTACCTTCGGTCTCAAAGTTTTGTCCATATAATGCTAAATATAGGCACATAGTATCTGTAAAACAGTCTCGTAACTCTATTTTTTGTTCTATTCCTTTACCATAATTATCCATTAAATAGAACATTATTGTTGTTGCTATTGCAAATGAAGAACTCTGATTAAGGTTGGGAACAGATATTAATTTGGGAAGATTGTTGTGTGAGTTCTCAAGTGGGAGAGAACTTATCCCTTCATTTTGAGACGTTGGATCATCTATTTTCATCTCGATAAATTTCTTCATTTTGCATAGAAAAGAATGTACATCATTCCTCATTCTTTTTGCTTTATCAACACTAGATTGTTTAGATCCTTTTGTATTGCCATCAAGTCTATTTATACCCTCGTTTTCTTCTTTGAGAGCTAATAATGATTCCTCTTCATTTTTGTCATCTTTTTCATAATTAAATAGGATATTTTGAAGAAATGTAAGTATACGTATGCCAGAATGTAAATTAATATTTGTGTTACTATTCTGTTTAAGTTCATTAAATCTATCACTACTAACATCAATGTCGTTAGTATCAATTTTTATCGTGTCATTATGACTTGTGCTTTGTAGATTATATTCTCTTGTATCATTATCGAATTCAATATATCCAAGAATATGACTTAGATTATCCATTAAACCAGAGTCATTGAGTATACTTGATAATTTTCTCAATTTTGGGTCTGGATTACAATATTCTACTTTTTCTTCATTAACTACTAAACAACGATTAGAAATTTCTTTCCCATCTTTTTTTAATACAACTATATATGCATTACTAATTGCAGATATTGACATTCTAAAATCTGTAATGATTTCCTTACTGTCTATAATTTGCATTTCATTGTTAAATATAACAATATCGCACAATAATCCTTTTTCTGATACATTTAGTTCTATACTATCATTGCATATTTCACAATATATGATTGTGATTCTGTTATGACACACTGGTGGAATATTGTATGGCGGTTTATTATGTCCTTCAAGTTCCTTTTTTGTAATTATTTTAAAATAATTGTTCAATCCTAATTCTTCTATATATTCCTTATGTTTTGAGGAGTTAATTAATATACATGCTTCATCATTAAATCTTTTTTTTATGGTGCCCAAAGCCATAGTACCAATATTTGCACTACCAGAGAGTAGCCAACTACCATTTGATGTTTGTAATTCTATGATTTTGGCATGAAGTGTCGCATTATCATTGTCATAATGATAAAATATATATTATTGGATTTATCAAACAAATCGTATGGAGCACTTTGGTTATTTATATCTATAAGACAATGTATAGTTTTAGGATTAAAAACCATTTGAAGTTTTTTTATAGCTTCTCCTTTACTATCATAAAAAGGGGCGACTATTGTAATTTCATTTACTTTGCTGTTACCAATGGCATCCACAAGTGCTTCAAAAATAGTTTTATTTTCACTGTTGTATAAAAAAGTAGCTGTTTCTCCAGATTCGAGTTTAATATTTGCATGTGTGGATGGATTTGTAATCCATATACTTTGTTCTTCAATCCAACCAATTTGACGTTTAATAAGATATGAAGAATTAGTTAAGAGCTCTTTGATATATTCCCATGCATTCTTTATAATGGGGAAATTAGGTGAAGTTGCGTCATTTATATGAAAGACATTCCATACTTCAGTATTGTTTGATATTCCGCTGAATGTAAGGTTTCCTGATCCGACAATAACTGTTCCTTCATTGTTGCCGAACAATAGAACAATCTTTGAATGGAATACACCGCCGTAACTATTTTCCTGCCGTACCAATGTATATCTATTCATGTGAACTTGGTGGCAATGATATGCTGTATCTGACAACATTGAATCATACATTTTGGCATCCATCATAACAATGATATTAGTGATACCAGCACGCAAAAGCGTAGGTAAATATATTGATTCAAAAAATATAGAATCGAAGTTGTAACAAGTTAAAATGGCAGAATGAAATGTATTAGTACGCTCACTCAATAGCTTTATTATATTTCTACGTTCAATCATTATTCAGCTGGTTTAATAGTTCTTCTCCTTTTTTTGTTAATTTGTAATTTGCTATCAGTCCTAAATCAGAAACGAAATTAAATAAAGTATTAATACGTGGAGAACTATGTGTTGCTTCATAGCATTCCAATCCCTTTACGTAACCATTCTCTATCGTTAGTTTTTGAGTTGCTACGCCATTCTGACTAAATTTACGCATAGCTTCACAATAATGGGTGTAAATGATATTGTCAGTCAAAAATTTTTGTATATAATCGTGGAATTTATAGTTATAATAACTTTTAATGGTGTCAAATGAATCCATTGCATCATTATGTATGCCATGAAAAAATAATCGAAGTTCGGATTTATAATCATCGTATGACTTATTTTGTACATAGTCATCTAGGATAACATAAAATGCTTCTGACATTATATTTAATGGCCTTTTATACATATCCCAATTATCAATTACTTCCTCTACAGTTTCTGATTCTATGGCAAAGTCTATGCATACTTCATCCGCAAGATCAGATGTTATGTTCTCTATTAATTCCCATCCACCGGGCATATTACTATTATTAAGGCGTTTTAATAGCTCACTGAAAATAATAAGAGACTCATATTGACGGCTATCGTTTAAATAATAAGCATACCAGCCTATTGCTGATACAGATTTAGTATTCCCCCTTTTAAACTCGTTATAAACATACCGAGCAAATTTTAGTTCAGACAAATAATCCACTTCATTTGTAATGAAATAATTCAGTAATAGCTGAATCGTATTTCTACGCATGTAGGTTTTAGTTTCTGCAGCTGGATTATCGTGTTGTAACAACATAGCTATAAGTAAATTGGTTTCATCTCCTATGTTCATACTTTCAGCTTTAAATGTTTTAACTAATATGTCCAGTTCATTATTATTTACTATACCTTCACTTAAACATTTGAGAAATAGTAAAGAACTTTCTTTTCCAACACTTTTCTCAAAAGCATCTGCTAAATGTTCACCTGTAATATAATTTGCATCTGTCTTTTTAGTGATGTTGTATAGATGCATATTATCTGTGAGTGGTGCAACGAGTCCCATTTCTGCTAATGAAGCAATATAGTAGGTACCCATGGCTCCTAAAGATCCTTTCCAGTAACCTCCAGTAGCTTTCCCATTAGGCATAGCTCCATCAACAAGATTGTATTCTTCTTTATTTTCATTAATCATGGATTGTGCATATGTGATGCCTGGAATACCTAATCCATCACCACTTTTTGCATGTATAAGTGCCATTAATAATTCTGATATACGGATATGCCTTCTTAAATCTTTCAGATTAGCAACAACACGAGTGTCGTAAAAACATTTTAATAGCCAGCAGTAGAAACTATAGTATCTTATACGTAATGTTACAACATTCATACCAGGAAGTAGTGTTGTAAATAATTGCTCTGATGCTGTACGTATACCTAATGGGTTCAACCCAACACTAAACGATAGATTTTCACCAATAAAAGGGGCAAGAACTATATTATTTCTCAACATTGTCATATATTATTTTGCCTATATATTGTGATATATGATTTTTCACGAATTTAATTGTAATAATTAATTAAATGTTTTACAATTCTTCGCAATAGGTTTTATTTACGACCCTATCTCTCATCAGTTTCATGTCGGTAAAATTTCTACTAATGTTTTGAACCATTTCAAGATAATTGTTGGAGCCATCTTCTTTTATGTAGTAGAATGGCTTTATAGATAAACAATTTTTATGTTCAAACAATGTATTTAATAGGGTTCTATCCGAATTTCCACAAGAGTGCCCCATAATAAAGACTTGATAAGGGGCTGAGTCAATAAAAGCTAACATTTTACGATAGTTGTCAGCCTCTAGATATTTTATGGATTTGATATTGTGCAAGAAATCGTTGTTATTAAGCTTTACAAGTTCCGTATATTTGTCGTCTAACTCGTCTCCATAGCCAAAGATAATGCTGGCATGGTCTTTTAAGGTTCCATGAATATGATTGATTATAAATTTGTCTTTATAATCAGGACACTTTGGAATATACAAATCAGCCGTGTTAGTATAATTGAAATTTAGCAACATCAACCTGTTGGGATATAACATTTCATCAGGAACAATATCATTGTTTATAGCGTTTTCAATAATGGAAGTACTTGCTGTTCCGTTTTCTTCCATTGGATTGATACATTCCTTTATGAATTCTGATGCACGGCTATCATCCTTATTGGGATTAAGTACATCATGTATTGAAAGTGCAGATTCATTTATTAAATGTTGCTTATCTAAAGTCGATCTCGCTTGTATAAAATCAATTAATTGATAATGCGCATTGATTGCAATATCACGTGTCTTTATAGGAGCCAAGATTTTATCTTTTAATTCAAGTTTAATTATAGACGTTGTAATTTTCTTCTTCTGAATTTCGCTTAAATATTTTATCAGATTAGATTTAATAATTTCAAACTCTTCATTAATTTTTTCAGGGGTTTCAAAATATTCCTTATTTAATGCAGCGTAATATTCATTCTCAATGTCAACCCAACCTTTTAATTCTACAGATTGACAAATCCTTTTCATAAAGGTAGAATAATGAATCGAGAATTGTTTTTCATCACTTTTTACATATTCATAAAACTCTCGACCGGATGGGAGGTTTATGGGATTGAGTATACTCCATAAAAATGCGTGCCAAGTATTGTGACTATCGTTTAATATGAATGTACATAAATGATCTGAATAAGTTCTATTATTACACATTCTTAAATGATGAAAACATTTTCCCCAATACCAATTAATAAAATCAGCATACCGTGTAGCCAAGCCATGGGCTAAATCGAACCCATTACCCACTAGAATAACTCTATTTATCGCATTCATTTAATGTCTTTTATTTCAATTGCTTTCTAAAGACTGAATCCAGCGTATTTCCGTCTTTATCCTTCCATTCACTCCAACCATTGGAGGGCCTGCCCAGGCAAAACATGGCTGCCGTACTGGGGCTGGAGAAAGTGATGTCGGAGGTCAGAACATAATGTTTGTTGTCCATTGCCCCATATTCTTTCATCATCTTCTCCCTCTTCTCCGTCCAATGGAAAGATGGAACACTGTCGTTCGCCACAAGGCTGCCCTTCAAGACGGTAAAGCCCGACGAGTGGTAATAGCCCCTTGCGTTGCACCCACGACCTTTCGTGTAGAACAAATGTTCTTCCTTGGGCTGGGCTATATCGAAGATATTGCACCCCATAAAGGAAGCCAGAAACTTGATATCCTCGAAAAATTCGTCCATAGCGTCCCGCTGATGCTCGGGCAAGTTGGGCGCCTTGGGAATCTGCTTGTTCTCGCCAAGGACAAACGTATTCGCCTTTTTCGCCTCGGCGATGGCTTTATGCTCCAAGTATTGCACGTCCGCCTTCGTCATGTCCTCGTCCTTCGAAACGAAGATAAGGGCCTTTTGCCAAAACGCCTTCTTGCTGTCGTGGTCTTTCACGCGCTCCTTGAAGTTCTCCGTCTCCCCGATATAGGCTTGTGGCTTCGTCGCTTCATCTTCTCCTATCAATATGTAGAAAGCCGGCTTCTGTAGCTTTTCCTGTTCGTTCAGGTAAGACAAGTTGGAGCGTGGTACCACAAACATTTGACAAATCTTGTTGCTGATGAACGAGTATTGCGTGCCCTTGGGGTCGCCGTCAATGAGGTAGGTGGTTACTGTTTTGCCCATGATAATAATACATTTATATTCTATGTAAATTCAAGAACAGCCTATAGTTATTCTTACTTCTTTTTCAAATTAAACATATTTGAATTGTGTACTATAAAAATCTTATCAAAAGCCACCTGCTTTTCTTCTAGAGTCAGATTGGTCTTTGACAATAGAAATTCTTTATATTTCTTTCTTACCCTAGTTAATTCATTAGGACGAGGATGTTCGTCAGGATTATATACAAAATAGATAACCCTACAATCATGTTTTAAACGTTCGCCTACAGCCTCCCACCATAATTTATCAGTCTCACCTAACGAGACTCCAAATAAATAAATCATACCAGCTTGACTGATATATTCAATTGACCTTCTGTCATTTAAATGTCCAACGGCTTCATTTATTTTGGGCTTCAAAAGAAAATCTTGCACATCTACGTCATCTCTGAACAATTCGTTTCCAATTTGTGAAGCATCGTTTAGCCCTATAAATGGAGCATTGGCCAGGCCATGAATATGAATAATAGAATGAAGCGAGTTATCTCGTTTATATATTGTTTGTCCAATGTGTATAATATCTGTATCTTTCATATTCAATATTGCTTCTATCGTATTTGTATAATTAAACGATATAATGCAAGTTTCATAAGTATGCGTTTCCCATTTTTTTACATACAAGCGGAAATCTTCTTTGAATATTTCTCTTAAATATTTTTCAGGATGGGCTAAATCTCTTTTCAATTTATCTTTATCAATACTACTTTGAATATGGTCCTGTTCAATCTTCATAATATAATCACGAAGATTGTCATTCAAATCATTGTAGACCTTTTCCATATCTTCCCTACGAGAGAATTTTTTAGTATATTCTCCCATTGCTATTTCAAGATCTGACCAATATCGATATTTTCCTTTATTGTCTTTATCATGTTTTAAATGCTCTTTTAACAGAGCAATCTGAGCATCATTACTTTTAATATTTAAGTAATATGTACACTACTGTCCAAAGAAATTTTCCCATAGAGTCAACTGACCATCATCGGAGTTTT
>ENA-OPIL01000081-OPIL01000081.1-human-gut-metagenome-genome-assembly--contig:-NODE-81-length-16766-cov-2.346239_pt1 | contig 16766 bp, 16 predicted proteins | sample MGYA00241398_ERZ501642 | MGnify/ENA primary metagenome ERZ501642 (study PRJEB25962, sample SAMEA2042288) | human gut metagenome | biome: human gut; feature: human-associated habitat; material: faeces... | reverse complement strand
CTCATCACCATCGCCATCACCGACAAATGGCTGCCCAGCGCACACATCCTGCAACTCTTGGCAGTAGGCGGCGCATTCATCCCCGTAACGAACCTCTACACCAATCTGATTATCAGCAAAGGGAAATCGAACATCTTTATGTGGAACACCATCGCACAAGGAATGGTGCAACTGATAACCATGTACCTGCTCTACCCTTACGGCATCCACACGATGCTTGCGGTGTATGTAGCGGTCAACATAGCATGGCTCGGCGTGTGGCATTACTTCGTATGGCGCGAGATACGCCTCGGCTTCTTCTACGCCCTGAAAGATATTTTCTCGTTCGGCATCATCGCCGCCGCAGTCATGGCAGGCGTGGCGTTCATCACCCGCCCGATAGAAAATATCTACCTGCTGGCTCTTGCCAAAATACTTTCCGCCGCCGCGCTTTATACCATTATTCTTTGGGCGAGCGGCTCGGTAACGTTTAAAGAGAGCCTGCAATATTTATTGAAAAAGAAAGCATAAACATATAATAGAAGACATAGACATATAGATTATGAAGACCGTTTCTGTCGTAATGTGTACGTATAATGGAGAGGTTTTCCTGCGCGAGCAATTAGACTCTATCGTAACACAAACCCACCCCATACACGAACTGATTATTCAAGATGACTGCTCTACCGACCACACAGCCGAAATCGTGACGGAATATGCCCAACGCTATCCGTACATCCGCTTTCACCGGAACACGCAGAACTTGGGATTTAACCGCAACTTCCAAGATGCGCTATCAAAAGCCACAGGAGACTTTGTTGCCATTGCCGACCAAGATGACATCTGGTATCCCGAAAAGATACAGAAGCAAGCGGAAACCATCGGCGGACACGACATCTGCATATCTGCCTACCATACGGGAAGCACTTACCGGACAGACGGTTCGATGCAGACGGTCACTCCCTGCTATGAGCTTTCCTACCTCCTCTTTTACGACAGTACGCCCGGACACAGCATGTTGATACGCAGGGATTTCTTACAGGATGTATTCGCCCAATGGGACGGACACATCGTTTACGACTGGTGGCTCTCGGTAAACGCCCATTTAGGTAGGGGAATCGTATGCGTAGACCGTCCCTTAAACTGGCATCGCCCTCACAATGCTTCCGCCATGACCCGCCTCAAGGAACGGTATGCCTCCCACATTCCGCCGAAACCCACATGGCAACCCTACGTTTACGGCATACGCAAATACCGCGAACAGCAACTCCTGCCTACATGGAAGTTTTTCTACGGATACATCGAACGCCGCACCTCCGACCCGAAATTCGCCCTTCCCCATGCGCTGAGCCACCTGATGCTGAAACGGGATGTGCTGAGCTTCCTGCGCCTCTGCCGCCTGTGTATGAAGTACAAACAACATATCTACTTCTATCCGCGCCAGAAAGGAATAGCCAGCTATGTCCGCGCTTTCTTCTATCCGGCGATACGCGCATACGGAAATACGTATTTCTATCTTTAACATTGCTCTCCGAAATAGTCAAAACTGCTTAATCAATCATTACTTTTGGGTATTTTTCCATTTTTTAAAATGCTTCTGATGGCTTTTTCTGAAATAAGCCCTATCTTAGCAAAAGATTAACGAAAACCTTGATTTCACCATGAGCAATATTAACTATTATTGTGTCATTATGGCTGGCGGAATAGGGCGTCGGTTCTGGCCTTACAGTCGGAAAGCATTGCCCAAGCAGTTTCTTGACTTTTTCGGAACAGGACGCACGTTACTGCAACAAACTTACGACCGGTATAAACAAATCATTCCTCCCGAAAACATTTATATCACTACTCACCGAGATTACAAAGAGTTGGTAAAGAATCTGCTCCCCGAAGTAGATGAAAGCAGGCTGATTGTTGAAGAAGAACGCCGGAACACGGCTCCCGCCATCGCTTATGCGTCGCACGTTATCCAAAAAGTTAATCCGGACGCTACCATTGTAGTAGCACCTTCGGATCATCTGATTCTGAAGATGGACGAATTTAAGCAAGCCATCCTGAAAGGAATGGAATTTGCATCACACTCCGGTAAACTGCTGACTTTAGGCATCAAGCCAAGTTATCCTGAAACGGGATATGGATATATCCAGATAGACGAAAAAGAAAAAGATAATTTTTATAAGGTAAAGACATTCATCGAGAAGCCGGCACGCGAATTTGCCGAAGTATTTGTACAGAGCAACGAATTTTATTGGAATTCGGGCATATTCATCTGGCACGTCAATACGATACTGCAAGCATTCCATGAAATGATGGCAGAAGTTTGTCCGCGCGTGGAATGTGACACTCCTGATTTCAGTGCCTGCCCGAACAGTTCCATTGATTACAGCATCATGGAAAAGGCAAACAATGTTTACGTACAGCTTTGCGACTTCGGATGGGCAGACATCGGTACATGGGGTTCGCTGTACGACGCTTCGCCGAAAGATGAAAACCGAAATGTCATCGTCAACAGCAATACGCTGTTATATAACTGCAAAGAAAACATCATCCTGATGCCGGAAGACAAACTTGCCGTGATTCAGGATTTAGAAGGGTATCTGGTAGTTGAACGGGGGAATGCCCTGCTGATTTGTAAGAAAGACGACCAAAACGCCATCCGCAAATTTGTTAATGATGTAGAAATGAAATTCGGAGAAAAATATTCATAAACATTCTTCCCGACATAAAAAAGATTCACCCCGAAAGGCAGCGGACAAATCCGTTATATGCGCCTTTCGGGGTGAATTATTTATTTCAAATAGGAAAATTGGTCTTACATTACAGGGTACTGTCTGCTTCCCATGCGTTACGGATAGCGTCTGCTATTTGGGTAAACTCCTCATCGCTCAATTTCAATTTCGGATTAGAGAACAACATATCCGATTCTTTCTGTATCGGAATCAGGTGAATATGTGCATGGGGCACTTCCAAACCGATAACTGCTTCGCCTACCTTTTTACAAGGGATGACTTTCCGGATTGCTTTTGCCACAGATTTGGCAAATACATGGATTGCTGCCACTTCGTCGTCGTTCAAATCGAAAAGGTAATCTACCTCACGTTTCGGCACTACCAGCGTATGCCCTTTCACCAACGGGTTAATATCGAGGAAAGCATAGAACGACTCGTTTTCTGCCACCTTGTAGCTGGGAATTTCTCCTGCAATGATTTTACTGAATATTGTTGCCATAGTGATAAATATTAAAAAGGCAAGCCTGCACGAAGCAGACCTGCCTTGCTATGTTTTTAAAAAGATATACCTGTAACTTCGAGGCTGATTTTACCCTGCGGGATAGTGATTTCTGCAATATCGCCTACTTTTTTACCCAACAAGCCCTGTGCAATCGGAGTAGTAACAGAAATCTTTCCCTCTTTCAGGTTGGCTTCACTTTCAGACACGATAGTATAAGCCATTTTCATGCCTGTCTTTACGTTTTTCAGTTCCACGCGAGTAAGAATCTGAACGGTGTCGGCATTGAGTTTTGATGTATCAATAATCTTGGCGTCGCCAATGGTAGCTTTCAGCTGATTGATTTTCATTTCCAGCAAGCCTTGTGCTTCTTTTGCCGCATCGTATTCTGCATTTTCTGACAAATCGCCCTTATCACGTGCTTCCGCAATGGCAGCCACAATTTTCGGACGTTCTACAGATTCCAAATGTTTCAATTCGGCAACCAGTTTCTGGTAGCCTTCTTCTGACATATAAGCCATAATTTTCCTCCTAAATATTCGTTATTACTATATTATAAAACAAAAAAGAATTCCGACATGTTCGATATGTCGGAACCCTTCCTTTCTTTATCTTCGCACAAAGATAAGCCTTTTTATGATACTAATCAAGTATTTGCGTATATGCTTTTCAACATGTTAAAGATATTTTTGAATCGCATCTTCCAAATTGGTTTTCTCGTCGACGCGCAAACTTAACTCATTGTTACGGTTTACGATAAATGCCGCCGGAAGCTGGGTTACTCCGTAAAGCGAAACGAAGCTGGAATAAGGACCTTGAGGGTCGCGCACGCAAATCCACGGAAGGTTATCGGCTGCCGTTTTCCAGAAATGTTCATCTGTATCGAGCGAGATTTGATAGATTTCCAAGCCGCGTGAAGCGTACTTATCATACAGTTCGCGCAAGGCGAGGTTACGTGCCCCCGATGCCGGAGTAGCATAAGCCGTAAAGTCTATCAGGATGACTTTCCCTTTCAGGTCGGTAAGACGGCGCGTGTTTCCTTTTACGTCTTTCAGTGCGATATCTATAATCGATGTCTCCTGTACGATGTTTTCGGGAACCGACACCTGCGTAACTTTCGGTGCACGGGTGTTTTTCATTCCCTTGATTACCATATTATATAGGTTGCGCGAACGGTCGGCGTGAGGGTAAAGGTTGTTCAGACTGGTAGCCACGGCTGCAAAACATTTCACGTCTTCCTTGCTCGTCAGCGGGTCGAAAATCATGTAGCCGTTCAGCTGCTGGAACAGGGCGAAATAAGCATAAGGCTTGTTAGGACCTTTAAAGATATACTCGCGCTTTACTTGGTCTTTATAAGCGTTGACTAACTTCAGCAGGCTGTCTTGTGCAATACCAGCCGGGATTCCGGAGCGTCCCAAGCGGGTTACCTTGTCTTGCAGCTCTGCCTGAAGCAAGGTAAGTTCTTTAATCTTTTCGTTCGTTTCCGAACCCTCAATCCGGTATTGCAGGGCAAATGCAGGATATTCGGCATGGACTGTTACGGTTTCCGTAGAATCGACCGAGAAATTGATTACTTTATTTTCTACACGCAGACGGTAAAACTCCGGCGATGCAGGGCGTGGAGACTCGAAACAGAAAGAACCGCTGCTGCCCAGCTCTACAGAATCGAGCAGGATAATTCCGCTCAAGCCGCTCTGCTCCAAATATAACATTTTATCGGTTGCGCCGGTCACTTCGCCTTCTACCTTGAAAGCCGGCTCTTTATGACAAGCCGTCAATACGGCTGCCAATACCGCCATTACGATATAAAAATTTCGTTTCATTTATATACAATTCATTAAGATGCAACGTTTTGTTACAAAATGTTTATTACGATTTGCAAAGATACGGCTTTTCATGATTTCACAAAGTTTTTGCCCGACAAAATACGTTAACTGCCACGAGGTTTCAACCGTGGGAAGGGGGTCAAAAACGCAAGCCGAAGAGTTGGTCAACGCATCCACATGGACAAGCACAAACATCCGCTTGCGTTGGGCAACGCATCCGCATGTTTTTTTCGCCCTGTTCAGAACCCGAAAATCAGGCTCCTCCTTGCTCCTGAAACACCTATAAGCGGCTGAAAAAGACTTTAAAATGAAACTTTTATATCGTAACCTCCTGATACTCCAAAATAAATTCCTATCTTTGCGCGTACTTTTAGACAAAAAATTTTTAAACACAATTTTATGATCAATCCTATTGTTAAGACGATCGAGCTTGGTGATGGAAGAACCATCACGCTCGAAACGGGAAAGCTGGCAAAACAGGCAGATGGGGCTGTTATGCTACGCATGGGTAACACCATGTTGCTGGCTACTGTTTGTGCAGCAAAAGATGCAGTTCCCGGTACAGATTTCATGCCTCTTCAGGTAGAATATAAAGAAAAATATTCAGCGTTCGGACGTTTTCCGGGTGGTTTCACCAAACGCGAAGGAAAGGCTTCGGATTATGAAATCCTGACTTGCCGCTTGGTTGACCGTGCGTTACGCCCGCTTTTCCCGGACAATTTCCATGCAGAAGTTTACGTAAATATCATCCTGTTCTCGGCAGACGGCGTAGACATGCCCGATGCGCTGGCAGGTTTGGCTGCCTCGGCAGCATTGGCTGTTTCCGACATTCCGTTCGGAGGCCCGATTTCAGAAGTACGTGTAGCGCGTATCGACGGAAAGTTTGTTATCAATCCTACCTTCGAACAACTGAAACAAGCCGACATGGACTTGATGGTGGCTGCTACGTATGAAAATATAATGATGGTGGAAGGCGAAATGGAAGAAGTTTCGGAACAAGACTTGCTGGAAGCCATGAAATGTGCCCACGAAGCTATCAAGGTTCACTGTAAAGCGCAGATGGAACTGATGGAGGAAGTAGGCTCGACAGTTAAACGCGAATATTGCCACGAGGAAAACGACGAAGACTTGCGCAAGGCGGTTCACGATGCTTGTTACGACAAGGCTTACGCCGTAGCTGCTTCGGGCAACAAGAATAAGCACGAACGCCAAGATGCTTTCGACGCTATCTGCGAAGAGTTCAAAGCACAATTCACAGAAGAAGAACTGGAAGAAAAAGCAGCGATGATTGACCGTTATTACCACGATGTGGAAAAAGAAGCAATGCGCCGCTGCATCCTCGACGAAGGCAAGCGTCTGGACGGACGTACCACTACCGAAATCCGTCCTATCTGGTGCGAAGTAAGCCCGCTGCCCGGTCCTCACGGTTCATCTATCTTTACCCGTGGCGAAACACAGTCACTGAGTACCGTTACACTGGGTACGAAACTGGATGAAAAAACAGTAGACGACGTACTCGACCAGCACAAAGAACGTTTCTTGCTTCACTATAACTTCCCGCCGTTCTCTACCGGCGAAGCAAAAGCACAGCGTGGCGTAGGCCGTCGCGAAATCGGACACGGGCACTTGGCATGGCGTGCTTTGAAAGGACAAATTCCTGCCGACTATCCGTACTGCGTACGTGTAGTTTCGGATATTCTTGAATCAAACGGTTCGTCATCTATGGCTACCGTATGTGCAGGAACGCTGGCTCTGATGGATGCAGGTGTACCTATCAAAAACCCGGTATCTGGTATTGCAATGGGATTGATCAAGAATGCCGGTGAAGATAAATATGCTGTTCTGTCGGATATCCTCGGCGACGAAGACCATTTGGGTGATATGGACTTTAAAGTTACCGGTACGCGCAATGGTATCACTGCCACACAGATGGATATCAAGTGCGACGGACTGACATACGATATTCTGGAAAAGGCTTTGCTTCAGGCTAAGCAAGGACGTGAATACATCCTCGGCAAACTGACCGAATGTATCGCCGAACCGCGTGCCGAACTGAAACCGCGCGCTCCGCGCATCGAAACGATGACTATCCCGAAAGAATTCATCGGAGCAGTAATCGGCCCGGGCGGAAAGATTATTCAGGGTATGCAGGAAGAAACGGGAGCTACCATCACGATTGAAGAAGTAGACGGAGTAGGACGCATCGAAGTGGCCGGAACGAACAAGAAGAGCATTGATGACGCAATGCGTATGATTAAGTCGATTGTCGCCGTACCCGAAATCGGTGAGGTTTACATGGGAAAAGTTCGTTCGGTAATGCCTTACGGCGTATTCGTAGAATTCTTGCCGGGCAAGGACGGTTTGCTTCACATCTCTGAAATCGACTGGCGCCGTTTGGAAACCATTGAAGAATCAGGACTGAAGGAAGGCGACGAAATAGAAGTGAAACTGTTGGACATCGACCCGAAGACGGGCAAGTTCAAACTGTCGCACAAGGTGTTGCTTCCGAAACCTGAAAACATGAACGAAGCTCAGCCTAAGCGCGAACACCGTCAGCCGAAACAGCATAAGCAGTAATCGCGGACGACGCAGCTTAGTGCGTAAACATAACAAACGCAGGTTCACTCAAGACCTTCAAAAAAGGATGAATGAACCTGCGTTTCTTTTTATTCCAACTACAACTGTCCGCTGGTGCGGAAGTAACGTTCCATAACCATCAGTTGCAGCAATTCTTCGCGCTCATCGTCGCGGAACTGCGACACGTATTCGTGAGCATGACGGATAATTTCTTCTGCCTTTTCGGGATGGTCGATGTAGAAGCGGAGCTTCTCCTCAAAGTCCGAAAAGTCTTCTTTCACCTCCACATAGTGATAATCGGGTATCAGCGTCCCTTCCATAAACCAAGTCTCACACGTGGGGCGCGTCATGACTGCCAGTGAGTTCGATGACATGACCCACTTCAGATTCGAAGCCACATCGTTTCCCTCTAATGCGATAATAAATTTATAGTCCAGATGTTCGCGGATGGTCTTCTTAGCCGTCATCCATTCATCCGGACAGCCTTCGTTCCGTCCCACTACCCCGCAGTCGCACATCGGATTGCCGAAAAACCGGGTAAGGAAAGCCGTGCGCAAGCGGCTCTGACGAATCTTGCCCCGGAAGATGGCGCAATCTTTTTTCTCACGGAAGGGCTTCGCGTCATGCACGTACATGAAATGGCGCAGCTTGTCTAACTTCAGAACCACCGAATTTTGGTTATCAGCCACCAGCAGCCTGCTTTTAACCACCGTAGGTACGTCGGGGGTGAAATACACGTCGCCGGGACAGAAGTTCCAGCGCAGCCGTTTCGGGAAATAACGGGTCACGTCGTGCTGGTCGAAGTAATACGCCGTATGAAACATCTTCCGCCGGTAATCGCCGATGGCTCCCGTATAGTGAATCCAGCTCCGCGAACGCTCCAGCTTGTCTTGCCCTGAAATCTTCCACGGCGTGTTGATTCGTATGTAGTAATCTACACGCTGTTTCAGGTAGTCGTAATCCGCGCGCCGACGCGCTTTTTCCAATTTCTTGCTTAACTGATGCCGATACCATGCGTCGGGCACAGCCAGCCCGATGAAGTTTTTCAGGAAGTCGAGAAACTTTATGGGCTTTCCGCTTCGGAACTTATAAAGAATATTATCCGCCATTATGAGTGTATATTAGTAAATCATTGAGGACAAAGATACTATTTTTCTATTATACCTATAAAAAAATCAAAGCCTGTTTGAATTTACCGATCCGGCAACTCAAACAGGCCCTTCTGTCAGTCATGAAAATTTCTATTCGACAGACCAATGAGTCTTCCGAATAGAACAGAGAGATTCATCCGCATAAAATAAAATTTCTACCCGAAGCGTTTTACCGCCCTGTAACTTGCAGATATTCACGCCTTTTGACGGCATAGTCGGTGTATGCTTCCACGTATTGGTCACGACAAGAGTGTGAAGGAGGTGGCAAACGAAGCCGGGTTCGACAATCTTTCTTTCTTCGGGAAGTATGTACGGCGCGAACCGGGTGTCTCCCCCAGAGAGTATCAACAGGAAAAAGGACATCTGATTATCAACCATTTGGCATACCCTTTTACGCTACCGCATGAGATGGGTGACACATGCGGTAGAACAGCCTGACATTACGGTTAGAAAAAAAATTTTTACCCGAAAGACTTTTGGGGTGTCGGAGAACGGCAAAAGCCTTTGGTTGCACGCCGTCTGTAACGTGCCTTCAAAGGCTTCTGAAAATAGCGCTGCCTGCATTTATTTATATAAGGCTTTTGCCAAATCGCCTAATCCGGCCTCGCCGGGAAGGTTCGAATACGTTTTCTTCATGGCTTCCACAAAAGCGTCTGCCGTCGGGGTGGCGGTTACCACACGTCGGGGAAAAACGCAAGTAGATACTTGAATGTCAGATACTTACACCGAAGTAACCATTATTGACTACAAGGCAGTTACAGGCAATAAAAAATTGAAAAAAATTTTTGTTGCCGTTTAAAAGAAGTTTACTTACCTTTGTAGAGTAATATGAAACACAATGTATTATGGATAGAACAATGATAGAAGACGCCTTATATCCCGACTGCCCGATACGGAATATCTTAGCACGTCTGTGCGACAAATGGTCGCTTTTGGTTATCTATACGCTCAACAAGGCAGACACATCTCCGGTAAGGTTTAAGGAGTTGCAGCGCGAAATCCCCGACATATCGCAAAAAATGCTGACGCTTACCCTGCGCACGTTGGAAGACGACGGTTACGTAACACGCACCGTATATCCCGAAGTTCCTCCGCGAGTGGAATACGCATTAACCCCGCGCACTTACTCGCTGCTGCCCCATATCAACGCACTGATAGGATGGGCGATAGAAAACAAAGACGCTATCATGAAAGACCGGAAGAAAGCCCGCAAGAAATGACGTGCTCTCCCCTGTCCGCGTCCCGTCCGTTCAAATCCGGACGTTTCATGCTATTATATCACAGATTTTTCTTATGTTTGCAAAAACCTGAATTATTAAAGGCATGATACATATTGCTTGTAACATAGACAGCAATTACGTGTGCCATTGCGCCGTAACGCTGGTATCTTTATTTGAGAACAATCGGGAAGAGACTTTTTCGGTACACATTCTTGAGCGCGGACTTTCGGCTGCGGAACAGCAGACACTGACCGACCTTGCTGCACGCTACGGCAACCGGGTATTTTTTTACGAGCCGATGCCCGAAATGCTGGCAGGATTCACCATCCGCAAGTTCAGCAAGCGCATCTCGATGGCTACGTATTACCGCTGTATCTTGTCGGAATTGCTGCCGCGCGACATTGACCGCCTGCTGTATCTGGATTGCGACATCGTGGTATTAGGAGACATACGCCCGTTCTGGAACACGCCGTTAGACGGTATCGGCGTAGCGGCGGACATCGGAAGCACCGATGCACCTCGTTACGAAGTACTGAAATATCCGATGGAAGAGGGTTACTTTAACGCGGGCGTGCTGCTGATTAACTTGGAGTACTGGCGTAAACACGATGTGGCACGGGCTTGCATCGAATACTTCCACCAATACCCCGAAAGAATTGTCTATAACGACCAAGATTTGTTAAACAGCATATTGTATAAACATAAGGTATTCGTTGACCTGCGCTGGAACGTACAGGACGCTTTTTACCGGATACCGAAACCGCAGGATGCAGAGGCGTGGCGCGCGAAATACGGAGCGTGTCTGAAGCATCCCGTTATCCTGCATTACACCAACCGAAAGCCGTGGGATTACGACAGCCAGCATCCGCTGCGCAACGAGTATTTCCGTTACCTCGACCTCACTCCGTGGAAAGGACAGCGCGCGTTAAATAATCCGCTGAACCTCATTAAGCGTTTCTTCCGCCTGCTGCCGTTCTACATCCATCTGAGAAAACCCAAATACATACGGATGACAGATTTATAATGCCATGATAAAGAAACAGAGTAAAACGAAACGTTTTTTTAAACGCATCGAGGGATTTTTCGCCTCTTTCAAACAACGTTATATCATCAATTACCTTTTAACCAAAGCCGGAGGCAAGGAACTGATTGCCCGCTATGCCCGACGCACGAACGACGACTGCCGTCCTCTCGGAGCCGACGCGCCGATATGGGTATGCTGGTGGCAGGGAGCGGATGCCCGACATTGCCAAAGCGTGCTTCAACTCGATAAAGATGCACGCCGGCACGCATCCGGTAATTCTGATAACGGGAGAAAATTATAAAGAATATGTAACGTTGCCTTCCGAAATCGTGGAGAAGCAACAGAAAGGCATTATTGATTTGACCCATTTTTCGGATATACTTCGCGCCGTGTTGCTCCACCGGCACGGAGGCATTTGGATGGACAGCACCGTGCTGCTCCCTGCAAAAAACATCGATGAGTTTATCCATGCGTCCGATACGTTCTGGAGTTGCCATCATCTACCCATCTACCACAACGTGTCACGAGGCGGATGGACGAGTTTCTTTTGGGCGTGCGGAAAGAACAACCTGCTGCCGTCTTTCATTGCCGACCTACACATCAGCTACTGGAAACGGTTCGATAAACTGATTGATTACTTGCTGTTAGACTACACATTTGCCATCGCCCGCAAGTACATCCCCGCCATCCATCGGATGATAGAGGAAGTCCCCATCACGGTAATGGGACCATTGGGCAAGTGTCTGAATGACGAGTACACCGAAGCCGAATGGAAACGTTTCTGCACCGACTACGATTTCCACAAACTGACGTATAAAATCCAACTTCATAAGACAACGCCCGAAGGTAAAAAGACATTCTACGGACACATCATGGAGAGTTATTTCCCCAAAGAGCAGGCTGTTTGATTCCGATTGTCGGAAAGCACGATTAACGAATGTCCGACATTCGCCGATGTAGGGGCGTATCGCATACGCCCGAAAACACCCACGTGGATAACTTTACGCATTCAGGGCGTATGCGATACGCCCCTACTGTTCGGTAACCACAGCATTTGATAAAAATCGCTGCCATGACCTTTCCGTTTATTAACCACAATTTATTTAGGCTTATTTAAATACTCAATGGAAGGGGCAAAATGTAATCCGTCAATACATCCTTTTTTTACTGCCTTCAAAAACTCTTCAGAATGATTATCCTTACGTTTTCCTATCCGATGTTTATAAACCCGATACATATTAAGTACAGATAAAACAAAGAATAACTTCACTTTGATTTGTTGACGCTTCATGTAACAACGGTTGCGTGCCTGATAATAAAACCTCCATGCCATCGTTGCCGGAGCTTTATCAATAGATGGAGCATAATTAGAAACCGTTTTGTGATAAACAACGCTTGTTTCAACATAAAAACATGGATATCCGGCTCTTGCGATGCGCAAAGTGTATTCTATATCATCACACCAAATAAAAAATTCCTTAACGGGTAAACCTAATTGGTAGACAGCTTCCGAATTTATAAGAACCGATACAAACGAACACAAATTACAGCGAAAAGCCGATACATTTCCTTTAGTCACTTTCACCGGATTCCCATTTTCATGAATAACCGATGCTTTATTCATAACATGAGGCGTACCGTCTGTCCAATTAACCCTACTACAAATAAATCCCGGCGTTTTATCCAATGAAACAGCCTTTACCAGCTCTTCTAATGCAGTGGGTTGTGGAATCGTATCATCGTCCATTAACCAAGCATAATCGCAACCGTCTAAAACTGCAGTTTTCAATCCTAAAGAAAATCCTCCGGAACCACCAATATTTTCTGTGGTACGGATAATCATATAGCGTGACTGATTAGCCAAACTCTCTAAAAAAGCACCTGTTCCGTCTGTTGAACAGTTATCAACAATAACTATTTTATGAATGGGATAAGTTTGCTTATCTAACGCATCCAAACATTCTTTTAATAAGGCTAACCTATTATAGGTTACAACCACGCAATTGATTGTCATAAAATATCGTTTATTAGGGATTATGTTTATTCTCCTTCCACGCCAGCCACTGCTCTTTCGTACGTTTCCATCGCTTGTGCGTCCACAGCCAGTAGGCCGGTTCGCGGCGGATTTGTTCTTCCAAGCGGCGGGCATACATGTCCGTCAGTTCATAGTCGGGATATTCTTTCGGATGAAGCGACATCAGTTCGAACGTCCCCCGATAATATCCGCGCTTGATGCGCTCTACTCTTACATAATAAATAGCGGCATCAATTTGTTTACCTATCCGTTCGGTTCCTATGAAAAAAGATGTATCGTGGTTTAAAAAAGTGGTCCAATGGTTCATGTTCTCCATCTTGGGCGCTTGGTCGGAGATGAATCCTATCATCACTTTTTTAGGTTGCTGTTTCAGTTCGATGATGCGGCGCAACGTGTCTTTCATCAGGATGGATTCGCCGCCGAACCGTCCGCGCAAGTGCAGGAAAAGCTCGTTGAACGCGCGGTTATAGATAAGGTGGTAAATCTGTCCGCCGTGCATTTCAGATACCCAGCCGCTCAGCGAAGCCACGTACTCCCAGTTGCAGTAATGCCCCAGATAAAGCAGGCAGAACTTTTTTCCTTCGCGCTCCATGTTGGCGCGCACCTCGTCGAGCCCCACAAACTCCATGCGCCGGCGCATCTCCTCATGGGATATGGAAAAGAGCTTGATTACTTCTACCACGTAATCGCAAAGGAAATGGTAAAAATCTTTCTCTATCTTCAGTATCTCCGACGGGCTTTTTTCGGGGAAACATTCCGTAAGGTTTTTCTCTACCACCTTGCGGCGGTACTTAATCCAATGGAACAGGGGGAAAAACAAGATATCGGACACAACGTAAAGCAGCCTCAGCGGAAGCAAAGACAACAAATAAAGAAATGCAAACAGTATACGGTATGCAAAGTTCATTACAAACAAGCGGTTACAATTTTGGGCAAAACTACAAAAAATATGGGTTACAACATAACGTTACCTATCGGATTTTGCACTATCTTTGCCGAATACAAGAAGTTACATCCTCCGTTATGAAAGAATTTTTCCAACTCATGGGGCGTTTTGTTGCGCCTTATAAAAAATATGTTTGCTGGGCTGTCGTTCTGAATCTTCTTTCGGCCATATTCAATGTATTTTCTTTTTCGCTGCTGATTCCTATCCTGAACATCTTGTTTAAGACCAATGCGCAAGAGCAGGTTTATACTTACATGGAATGGGAATGGACGGTTGATTCGCTGAAAGAAACGGCGGTCAATAACTTTTATTATTACGTTAACCAACTGATTGCTTCGTTTGGTCCTGCCACTACCTTGCTGTTCCTCGGACTGTTTCTTGCGCTGATGACGTTCCTGAAAACGGCTTGTTATTTCGGGTCGTCGGCAGTAATGATTCCCCTCCGTACGGGTATCGTGAGGGATATCCGCACGATGGTTTACTCAAAGGTAATGTATCTTCCGCTGGGTTTCTTATCGGAGGAGCGGAAAGGCGACATCATAGCCCGCATGAGCGGCGACGTTTCGGAGATAGAGAATTCGATAACCAGCTCATTAGACATGCTGCTGAAAAACCCCATCCTGATTATTTCTTATTTCACCACCTTGCTTATCATCAGTTGGCAGCTTACGCTGTTTACCATCCTCGTACTGCCTACAATGGGATGGCTGATGGGAAAGATCGGGCGTAAGCTGAAGCGTCAATCGCTTGAAGCTCAGGGAAAATGGAGCGAAACCATGTCGCAGCTTGAAGAAACCCTCGGAGGTATGCGCGTAATCAAAGCCTTTACCGCCGAAGAAAAGATGATTAACCGCTTCAACAAGTGCAGCAACGAATACCGCGATGCTATCAACCGGGTAGCTCCCCGCCAGTCGATGGCTCACCCGATGAGTGAGTTTCTGGGCACGGTGCTGATTGTTTTCGTATTGTGGTTCGGCGGTTCGCTGATATTGGGCAATAACTCTTCGATAGATGCTTCTACCTTTATCTATTACATGGTTATCCTGTACAGCATCATCAACCCGCTGAAAGATTTCTCGAAAGCAAGCTATATGATTCCGCGCGGCTTGGCGTCTATGGAGCGTGTGGATAAGATATTGAAAGCGCCGAACAACATCGTAGAGAAGCAGCATCCATGCCATATATCGGAACTGAAAAGCGGCATCGATTTCAATCATATCACGTTCAGCTACAACGGGCAGCACCAAGTTTTGAACGATATTAACCTGCATATCAACAAGGGTGAAACCATCGCGCTGGTAGGACAAAGCGGTTCGGGAAAATCGACATTGGTTGATTTGCTTCCGCGCTTCCACGATGTTCAGGGAGGCGAAATTCTTATCGACGGCGTTAATATCAAAGACTTGTCTATTATGGACTTACGTTCGCTGATAGGCTATGTGAATCAGGAAGCCATCCTGTTCAACGATTCGTTCTACAACAACATTACTTTCGGTGTAGACAACGCTACGAAAGAGCAGGTCATCGAAGCGGCAAAGATAGCCAATGCGCACGATTTCATCATGGAAAGCGAAGAAGGTTACGACACCAACATCGGAGACCGGGGGTGCCGTCTGTCGGGCGGACAACGCCAGCGTATTTCCATCGCCCGCGCCATCCTGAAGAATCCTGCAATCCTGATATTAGACGAGGCGACTTCTGCCCTCGACACGGAAAGCGAACGCTTGGTACAGGAGGCACTGGAGCGGCTGATGAAAACCCGTACTACGATAGCCATCGCCCACCGCCTGTCGACCATCAAGAACGCCAATCAGATTTACGTGCTTTACGAAGGAAGAATCGTGGAACACGGCAAGCACGAGGAATTGCTCGCCAAAAACGGTTATTACAAGCGTCTGAACGATATGCAGGCGCTGTGACATCCGGAGGGAGTTTTCTGCTTCCGCACGAGGCTCAAAAATTCTATTCGGAAGAGTCGTCAGTCTTCCGAATAGAACTGCATCGTTTATCGGCATGAATTTAAAATACTAACCGTAGCGTTTTGCGGCACAAACCGCAGGGAATTTTCTTGGCTCTTAAACCGCTCGTTAATACTTGCCTAACCGCTCGTTAACCCCATCGGTATAGGCTTTCCAGAATTTGGCAAGGTCGCTGAACCGATAAGCATCGGTAAAGGGGGCTGTAAGCAGAACCGTCAGCATGTAACCCAATACGGCATTGAAGCTGCGGAGGTATTTTACCGCCCAGTTACGCCCGTAACGGTGGTTCAGATAGGCTGCATTACGTACTTGGTAGAATCGTTTCCATTTCTTTTTCCGATTGCGCTCTTTCCACGTATCATTTGAAAAGAATTTTTCTTTATCCATCAGCGCATCGGGTATGTACCATATTTTATATCCTGCCAATACCGCGCGCAGGCAGTAGTCGGTATCATCGCAGAAGATAAAGAGTTCCTTGTTGGGCAGACCGATTTTCTCTACCGCTTCCCGGCGGATAAACAGTCCTTCGAAAGCTGTGCCGCATATCTCTGTGGGAGCATTTACCACCTGCTTTTTCAGTTTGTCCTGATACATGGATGCGAACGGATTGGTGAGGTTGACCTGCCGGAAATCGTTGGTGAATATCTTGCCTTCCATCAGCCGGCGCGGTGCGAGAATCCCCGCATCGGGACGGGCGGTGTGCGGAAGCAGATGTTCCAAGCAGTCGGGGCGCGGAAACACATCGTCGTCCATACACCAAATCCAGTCGGCTCCCTCCTGAAAAGCGTATCGGATACCGGTATA
>ENA-OPIL01000072-OPIL01000072.1-human-gut-metagenome-genome-assembly--contig:-NODE-72-length-17687-cov-3.707294_pt1 | contig 17687 bp, 7 predicted proteins | sample MGYA00241398_ERZ501642 | MGnify/ENA primary metagenome ERZ501642 (study PRJEB25962, sample SAMEA2042288) | human gut metagenome | biome: human gut; feature: human-associated habitat; material: faeces... | reverse complement strand
TCCCGATTCCGAGATGGTAAAGTTTTCCAGCATGAGCTTCCATAGCCACAATCAAATCTCTAAGACTATCTCGATTGGATAGCTGACCGAACATCATCGTAAGCAGCTGATTCCAACAGGTATAGCTCTTGATATACTTATCGCCTTCATACTTTGTAACGATACGATTGAATTTACTTCGGTCAAGGAACTTAACTAATTGGGCAAAAATATATGGGTCTTTATGCATAACGGTCTGAAAATTACCACAAAAGTAAATTCAAATCCGTTCTCCCAAAAATCTCCTATAACAAATTGAATTTCAATAATTTCAAAGAACTTCTATGATTTTTTAGTGGACACTAATGATTTTCTTCATAACATTGAAATTTTAGAAGTGAAACATTTATTTTTTACGTTGCCATCAAAGTTGGCAAGGATAGCAATCAGGCAAGTAATTACCGAATTATTTCACCGTCAGGCAGGAAAAGTTTTCCGAAAAGCTGCAGCTGGAAAAGTTTTTGAAAAAATTCAGGGAATAAGGTTCTGGTACTTGCAGTATGCGGCTTGCACTAACTTCGCAACAGGAAAAAGTAAGTGTCACGGCTTCGTCCAAAATGAGATGTGAAGGGAATGGCCTGATATTCTTGTGTCTGGTCATGGTAAAGAATGCTGTTCTCATAGTCAGACTCGACAGGTTTCACAGATCCATGGCAAGCAATCCGGACATAGTGAAAGCGATAACTCCCAAACTTCACCATGAACCCGGCATAGCATAGCAAGAGAAATACGAAACTCCGCACTCTGCATAAAAAGGTCTGAACACGGAAGCTATTCAAGAGGATGGAAGCCAGAGGTGAAGCACAACAAGGCTGATGCCACTCATGTGAGTGATGAAAAGGTGCAAAATCAGCAAGGAGAAAAAGAAAGTCAATGCCTATCAGTCAAAGAGCGGACTTCTGTCCTACTCTGGCTTACTGCAAGTTTAAAGTTTAGATTTACCCATGTATATATACATGTATTTTAAACTTTGGTTACAAACCTGAACAGGTTTATAAAAAGACTGACGAACAATTCATTGCGAATAGAAATATCATATGAGAAAGAAAATGGGAACTACATTTTCTCCTTACTGAAGCACCGACAGACAATGCACAACCATGTAAATATTCTCATAAAGTAGTTAACAGCCCGGATAAAAGAATTTGATAATATAAAGTCGGCAATAAATCGGTTTTATTGCCGACTTTATATTATCCTAGCAGAACAATGGAATCATTTTACAAAGAGTAAACGTAAATGGTAAGACAATGTTTTATGGTGTGATTTCAGATTGTTGATCGAGAAATATTTACCTCTTCATATTAGGAAACAGTCAAGCAGATAGGTGTAGTTTCGTTAATAAGAGATTCTACTTAATTTCTTAGTCATTTGCGGGATACTTTTAATACTATGCTTTTACAACACAAGAAAAATACCTCATATATTACATAATATGATGAATTCATAATGGTGTTACTTAATATAGAAAAACACACTAAAGAATGATTAATTGCTCAGAACTTATATATAAAGTCGGCAATAAAGTTGGTTTGTTGCCGACTTTATATTATATTTGCACTGCAATGAGTATTGACGAGAAATATAGTATTAAACAGAGCATATTGAATTATGCTCGTACTTACGGACGGATTGAAGTGCCTCAATTAGTATCAGTATTGGGGATAAAGACCAATACCGCCCGCCAGTATCTCTGTACCTTAACCAAAGAGAACAAGATAGCCCGTACAGGAAATGGTGAATACATGCTTACAGATAAACAGGTGTTCTCATTTGCTCCAACAGAAACACTGAGAAAACTATATGTCGGATTGAAAGAGAAATTGCCATTCACCGATTTCTGCATCTACGATGGCAGCATCTTCACCACACTACAACATCACGTCTCTGTGAACCATGCTATTTATGTCGAGACCAACCGGGATGCTGTAGATTCTGTTTTTTCTCTGTTGAAGGATTCAGACATGCCCGTTTATAAGCAACCGACAGCAAAGTTCATGTACGACTACGTAAACATGCATGAACCATGCATCATTGTAAAGATATTTGTCACTGAATCTCCAGTAAATAAGGTTGATGGGATGGTTACTCCTACCATCGAAAAGCTACTCGTAGATATACAGAAAGACGAAGACTTTGATTATATGCAGGGCACGGAAATCACTTATATGTATCAGACCGCCTTTGATTTGTACACAGTCAATACTCCCAAAATGCTCCGATATGCAAAACGTAGAGGAGCATACGATAGTACTTATTCATTAATAGAACAATCACAAAAATATGATAAATAAAGAATGCTTTACAGCAAGATGGATTGAAGAAAAATCCAAGGAGCTAAACTATCCGGACAAAAATATCATTGAAAAGGTCATCCATGCCTTTTCATTGCTGGACATGTTGGCGGCTTCAGGTTGCCCATTTCATTTCAAAGGTGGAAGCAGTCTGATGCTTCTTTTAAAAGAACAAAGACACAGGCTGTCTATAGATATTGATATAATATGTCCTCCAGGTACTGAAATAGAAGAGTATCTGCAATCATACAAAGACTATGGCTTTATTGACTATAAGCCGATAGAAAGAATTCAGCGTGGAACAGACATACCAAAATCGCATTCCAAATTCTTTTATCAAGTGGCTTTCCTTGATGGCATAGACCGAAAAGAAACCATCCTGCTGGACGTTCTAAATGAAGACTGTCACTACAACGAAGTCGTGACTTTACCTGTAGAAAGCCGTTTTATAAAGACAGGAGGTGAACTGAATTATGTAAAAGTACCATCCATTGGAGATATTCTCGGAGACAAGCTTACGGCGTATGCACCCAATACAACAGGTATTCCATATATCAAAAATGGTAAGGATGCCAGCATGGAGATCATCAAACAGCTATATGATATAGCCAGACTGTTCGAGAAGACAGAGGTCCTTGAAACAACGACAAAATCGTTTGTACAAATTGCAGAAGTTGAACTCTCATACAGGCATTTGCCAAACAATCCAAAACTCATTTTCGATGATATCAGACAGACTTCGCTGTGTCTGGCAACAAGGGGAAGTGAAGGAAACGGACAATTTGATGCACTACAACGTGGTATACAAAGGATCAAATCCTTCATGTTCAATGGCGGTTATTTCATTGACGATGCGATTAGAGACGCAGCACGCGCAGCCTATATCGCCACAATGATAGAGACGGGCAACACAATAATAGAAAAATACGACGGTAATCCTGCCACCATAGGCTCCCTGGATATAGCACCCACACTTCCTTCGCGACTGAATAAGCTGAAAAGGACTTCTCCTGAAGCCTATTACTATTGGGCAAAGACCAGCCATCTATTACAACAGTTGTAACTATAAACAGAAATACAATTTCAGCAAGGAGAAAAAGACCAATATAGCCCTCCATCAACCAGAACAGCATTCTGACTGATGGAGGGCTTTCTACAAGTTTAAAGTTTAGATTTACCCATGTATATATACATGTATCTTAAACTAAACTTACTTGACTGATTCAGCCATACAACAGGATAAGCCATTGAGTTTACAAGTTTAATAGAACTCATATATGTATATATGAATTGATAAACTTATTTATAAACTTCATCCCTAAGCAGAAAGTAAGTTCTTTATTCCTTTGCTGAAAAATCATGTAGCATAAATTTCTACCATATGCAGGATCAACATAACGTACATCTTTCTGAGAATCTGAAAACCTGTATATATGTGAATACCTTTTTCTCCTTGCTGAAATAATTGGCGACTAAATAAACACAGATGAGATATTGAGAAATATTTTCGATACATATTATGCGAAATAATTGATAATTACCTAATTTTGCAAAATATAGATGCATATTAGAGATAAATTCATTCGCATCTGTGTTATTAAATATTAAACTCTAATAAAATCACATCTAAATCAGGAAAGTGATGAAAAAATTGAAACTTATAAGAAAATCAGAACCGTTCATATTTCCAAATGGATAGAAACGTAAAATTTAATGGCTCAAATATGATTCAATTAGCTGTATCAAATTGAGCATCAGACTGTTTATATAACTGTGTGGGTAAATAGCTGAATGATGAAGACTCAACCAGCAATTACGCATTCAGATTGCTGGTATATAATGCAAAACACTGATAATCAATTATATAAATCATTTTCACAAGTAAGTGGAAGTAATGGCTCAAATACGAGCCAAATAGCCATTAATTATCTGACAATCAACTATATAACAAATGTGTATTGGTAAGTAACTTGTGAAAACAAAAGAAAGCAACATTTATATAGTACATAATAAGCTGATTTACAACTACTTAAATTCTTATTTCCAACAATAAAATCATGGCTCAAATACCATTCCAATACGCCCCAACTAACTGACATACAGATTACTAACATCTTTGCATCGGCAAGTAGGATATTGTAATCAACTGCAACGAATTAGAACCAACTATAATGAAGTCGCTGATTTTCAGCGGCTTTTTTATTTGCCAAAATCCGGCTATGTGCAGTCGGATACAGTAGTCCGCCCTATTTTTCTACCGTATTTCTACCGCAGAACAATTAAGGGCTTTTGCCCGATGTCACACTGACGCATTTGTTGACGTGTGTTGACAATGGTTTACGTGAGTAGACAAAAAGGGAAATTATCCGAGCTGTAAAAAGCTCATGTTTCACTAAAATATGGAGAATAACAAAAATGGAAGTAAAAAGAATCTGCCAGTGGTGCGGCAAGCCTTTCATGGCAAAAAAGATCACTTCCAATTATTGTAGTCCGCAATGTTCCAAAAGAGGTTACAAACACCGTATGAAGGAACGTAGAATGGAAATGCGCGAATTTCAGGAAATGCTGGAGGTAAAGAGTAAACTGGAGAGCCAGGAATACTTTACCTTTTCTCAAGCAGCCAGACTAATGGGTGTTTCTCGCCAGTATGTCTATAAACTGGTAAAGGAGGACAAACTTCGTGCATCAAGGTTAAGTTCAAGAATGTCGCTCATCAGAAGAACCGACATCGAACTGATGCTGAAAACAAAACCTTATGAAGTTCTCAGACCAAAAGATGAATTTGACGTTACCGAGTATTATACCGCTGAACAGATTGCAGAAAAGTACAAAGTCAACGCCAAATGGGTGTGGACCTATACCCGGCAACACAATGTTCCAAAAGTCAGAATCCGCCAATTCAACTACTACAGCAAAAAGCACATCGATGCGGCATTTGCCAAATACAAGACGGATGATGCCTTGACCGAATGGTACACTCCCGAAGAAATCGAGAAGAAGTACGGAATGACCCGTGTAGCCATCCGTTCACATGTCTATCGCAACAACATCCCCTCGAAGAAAGAACACGGCCAGATATTCTACTCAAAACTTCACTTCGATCTGTCCAAGAAGACAACCGAAGATGATTCTCCAGAATACTATACCGTGCAGGAAGCCATGAAGAAGTATAGTCTCACACGGGATTCTGTTTACGGCATTCTACAATTCCACGAAATAAAACGGGAGAAGAAAGGGCGCTTTGTGAGATTCCTGAAAGTGGAATTTGACCACATTATGGGAGCCCATTAGTGACTAAATGCGACCGACTGTAATTATCGGAAAATTATTTCCTGCTGATTATAGTCTGTATAAAAGCATTAAGGATTTTCGCAGCAAAAGTCAGTTATAACCATTTAATATTCATCATTATGTCAGAATGCAAAACAGTGACATTGAGGACACGCCCTCTGAAGAAAGGTATGCTGTCGTTCTACCTTGATTATTATCCGGGCTACCGGGATCAGGAAACGATGAAGACCATCCGTCACGAAGGATTGAACATTTACATCTATGCCAATCCCAAGAACCAGCGGGAACGCGACTTCAACGCCGTCATGTCGGAAAAGGCTGAGGCCATCCGATGCCGGCGGTTTGAAGCAATTGTAAATGAACGGTATGATTTCTTCGACAAGAGGAAATACAAGGCCGATTTCCTGGAATACTACCGTAAGCAACTTCCCAAACACGACCAGAAATGGGGATTCGTCTATCAGCACTTCTACAACTTCGTCCACGGCAAATGCACTTTCGAGGAAATAGATGTGGACCTGTGCAACAAGTTCCGGGAATACTTGCTTAATGCCAAGCAGCTCCGGCGTGACAGACCAATTTCAAAGAACTCCGCTTCCGGCTACTGGTCCACTTTCCGGGGATTCCTGAAGATTCTGTATCGCAACAGGATGATAAAGACCAATGTCAATGACTTTCTGGAAAAAATCGAACCGGAAGATGTTGCCAAGGAGTATCTGAGTATGGAAGAACTGTATTGCCTTGCCGAAACCCCGTGCAAGATACCTGTTCTAAAGACTGCTTCCCTCTTTTCGTGTCTGACCAGTCTGCGGCTCAGCGATGTTCTTTCCCTTTGCTAGGAAGAAATCGTCGACTCCGCTGCTGGAGGGAAATGTGTCCATACCATCACCCAGAAGACCAAGACCGAAGACATCATCCCGATAAGCGATGAAGCATTGGAACTGATAGGCTACAGTCCTGAAAAAAACGGTTTGGTGTTCAAAGGTCTGAAACGGAGCTAGACACAGCAGCCGATGAAGGAATGGATCCGTTCTGCCGGGATCATCAAAAACATCACATTCCACACAAGAAGACATACTGAATTACCTTTATCGTTGAAACTGAATGGTTTGCAAAGATTCGTCTCTTGACAGGTAACGATTTAGGAACGAGTGAAGTTCTGTATTCTACCTCATTTTGCATTAAATCAATAGAACGACTTTCTTATTTGCAAAGATAATGAGTATTTCTTTTATTACCAAAACAACAGACTGAAAATAAGGAAAAACAAACGAACTTTTCAATTGTTGAAAGACTTTATACATATTGATTGTTATTAAATCGCCCCTTGACTTTGGGGAAAATCGTGTTGGACGGCAATATAAATATGGACGATGAGCAATGTCTGATTTCTCTTCATTACAGAATGTTTGTAAAATAGCTTGCTTCTTTGACTTTTATCTTTGATTTCTGTTCCTCAATTTATTGCAAAATCAACAAATTGAGGTGTGCCCTTAGTAATTCATTTATGCCGATACCTGAAAAAAAATGCCTATAAAAATGTATTATTCTTGGATTTTTTATTTGCTGTGCATCGTGATTGCACAGATTTTATTTATTTTGCAATATGTTTATGGATCAATCTAATAAATAAGACATGAAGTATACATACAGCAATGAGCAACATGATGCTTTGACGAGTATTTTGGATGCCCGCAATCGGAAGTCCATTACACCTGATATGCCTCTGTGGAAATTGAAACTGACTGAGGAGGAATATGTCAGCCTAAAGAATACATTGCTTCAAAACTCATACAGATTGGAGTCCTTTGGAATGGAAGCTGCCTTATGCTATGCCGAATGGTGGAGAAGGGATTATAATGGTGGCATCCCATCCCGAGAAGACGTAGCTGTTGGGATTGGACTCCCTCAATACTGCTGGGAAAGATTATATAAAGCTGCTCGCAACGGGCTGAGGAATCATGGGTTTACTTTCATGCACTCGCTTAAAGGAAATGAGTATTTCCGGACTCTACTGAATCAAGGAGGGCTACCGGTTAACTATATAAAAAACGGAACCAATTTGGGGGGATTTTCTCGTTTCCTCATCGGATTGGTAGAAGAATTGTCCTTGATAAACATAGATTGGGATGATAACAATCTCGACCTGATTAAAAATTTCAACTGCATTGCATATCTAGGAAAAGCGTTCAAGAATGATAATATTTACGATGTTGCTTTGCAGATTGCTCATGCAATTATATCCGAAGAAGACAGATGGTTGCCATATGACGACGCAGATTCTTCCTTGTCTGAACTTACAAAATCACTGAAGAGAGAATATCATAGAGTTAAGAGCGAATACAGAACTAAGCCACTCTCTCTGAGCTGGAAACTTCGTATTATTACAGAAGGGACAGCGAGCCTATTTGTTAACCTTAATGTTGTAAAAGACATCTTAGCCAAATCGATAGAAGGATTAGACTATCAGTCATGCTATTCCTTCGATGTTTTTGTCGTTGGCACACTTGTGGGGAAATATGTCAGGAAATCTCTTATAAAAGATGATATGGGAGAAGTTGTAGATGCAATTTATTCCCGTGTGACAGTTGGCGTGGCAAACGATATTAAATGGAATGGAGAACCTGTTGTTGAGGTTAAAATCCGATGTGATAATGATGTAAGATTATTCCCCACTATTTGCGGTAGTTACGCACCTAATTTTGAATATCCATTAGTATTTCAAATGCTAGATGAAAACGTATATTCGTTGAAATCAACAGCAAACGCAGAACATAATATATCTGTATTCTCTTCTGATTGGGAGTGCTCCGGGAGTCACACGCTCATAATAAATAACACAACCTATTCAGCTATAGAATTTGCCGATGTTGTTACCTTACACAATATAATGTCAGATGAATCAGTGACTATTACCAATGAATTCACACCTTATAGCGCGGAATTTAGGGGAACCTATATTCAATGGGTTGAAAAAACTAATTTCAAATTACTGACTCGTGTCCCCGTAATAAGTGTTTTTGACAACAATGGGGTACGTGTAAATAATGTTAAGCCGAAATATCGGCTTCATAATCAAAAGGGCGATTGGAGAAATTTGTCTAACTCATGCCTATTGCCATTTGGACTTATAGATATAAAAGTCGATTTTCCAGATAGTCGATGTGCAGTAGAAACATTCTTTTTCATTGGAGACATGTCTTTCACCTCCCGCAACGAAAAGATATTATCAACAGAACTTAGCCTTGAATCCCGTAACAAATTTAAAGCAAAGATTGAAGATAGTGAGAATCTCTCTGTGGAAAAATTAGATGATAAAATCTGGAGAATTTCACGAGATGCCAGTGCTTCCAGATATTCATCTACATGCAATCTGAGGATTATTGCCAATGATAATCCTCCACTAAGAATTTCGGTAGTAGTACCGTTTGAAGGGATAACTGTGATGGATTTAGAAGGGAAAATGGTGTCATCCGGAAAAATTATTTCTTATGACAACCTAAATTTTTTTAATATCATCAGCCACGGGCGTTCTGGAGAAATCGACGTAACTTATAAATCAGACAGATTAAAGGATAACGATAATATCAAGCATCTAAAAAGCCCCATAATTAAAGGCATTGTCCCACTATCGGATTATCGTGAACTAATTGCTAGAATGTTCCAATTATACGGAACAAACACCTTTGACAGAAGCAGTTCTGTTGAATTAAAAATCTACGACAAACGCATATATATTCGTAAATTCGTTCTCGATAGTGAGTTATTCACAGACAAAATTCGTATCACCGATTATACTTGTGACGATACCTCCGATTTTATTTATGATGGAGATGTTTATGCCCTTCCTGTATCTGAAGATATTAAGCCATCTGACTTAGTACAGGTAAAACTTAAGCCGTATAATCAACAGTTGAGCCTGTTTAACATCCCTTACGAACTTATAGATTCCGAAATCATCATTTTCTCCGGTCCAGAGAGTTTAAGAAGGATTGTCCCCAAATATTATAATTTGGGACAGGGCGAATCCTCTCTTGAAGAACGAAAAGAGAAGGCTGCTACGAATACCATGCTTTGGAGTGAAAAACTCAGTAATGATAATTTATTTGGTGGCGAGTATTGGGTCAAGGTGGTTTCGGCATTACGCATAATGTCGGAGTTCAATCTCCCATTTACTACATTCAATGCATTTAAGGCCATTGGTCGAAACCCTAAACTGGTGACTAATTTAATTTTAGCATGTTGGTTACATGGGGCATCGGATGTTCTTATTCAAGAGATAGACCGCATTGAAGATGAATTAAATATCGCTATACATTGGATTCCCCGCTCTGTATGGAGCGAATGTATCGAACATTTCATGTGTTCACTTCCACAAATGCTCATCGGTAAAATGTTAGGTGATATTACGGAACTAATAAGTTCAATTTTCAATGTAACAGTATCTACCGAAGTTGCTCCTGAACTTACTAGATATGTTACAGGTAGCAATATCGGGACGGCTCATCTTTTCTCAAAAGCAGATATAAATCAATTTAATTCTAAGATTCATGGGTACACAGACGATAACATGGATTTGCCGCTCATTCGGTTTACTCTTACAAATAAATATTATGCGGATCAACAGATGCGCGTTTCCTATCGTGTTATGATTGAGTCGGCGATGTGCGCTGCTGAAAGTATCGCAGAAGTGAATGGGCGCATTGAGCTTTTCTCCTTGGAAGGGAAAGAATACGCTCGCATCATTAACTTCTACCGTAAATATTTTAAGAAAACATACAGTGAGATATTAATCGGCACTGTTAAACAAATTGCAAGTAAATAAATATGAATTATTTTTCATTTTTCAATAAGGCAAAAGAGCAGTTAATAGACTCCGTTGCTTCCCTATGGTTCAAAGGTCAAGCACGAGAGCAGGAATATATCAAGAAAGTGCTAACCGAAGAAGAACCTCTTTTTGCTGCCCCGGTATTCCAGTCAATATTCCCGTGGGAAGAAGGAAACGATAGTTTTAAAGCCCATGCGACAAAGCTCGAATTGCTGTCTTCCTCGTTTGTTAATGCGCTAAGCAGTGAACAAATTCCAATTGATTTGAGGTTCCCGTTAGACAGACATCCATACAAACATCAGACAGAGAGTTGGAAAACGATGCTTTCTGCGAAGCCAAAGACCATAATAGTCACATCTGGAACTGGTTCAGGTAAAACGGAATGTTTTATGATTCCTGTCTTGCAGGACTTGGTTAAAACTAATGAAAAAGATTGTGTACAAGCTATTTTCCTTTATCCGCTGAATGCGCTTATGAAGAGTCAGCAAAAGCGTATTCATGCATGGTGCAATGCTCTGCCAGAGAAAGTGACGTATGCCATATATAATGGTGATACAGATAAAGAAAATCGCTCAGATAGACACACATTGCCATATTATCCTCAACTCATTACCAGACCTCAGATAAGGAGGACTCCACCACAAATTCTCTTTACCAATCCGACAATGCTTAACTATATGCTTGTACGGGCAGAGGACCGGGAGATTCTGGAAAAATCTAAGGGAAAGCTTAAATGGATTCTTTTGGATGAAGCGCATACATATACAGGGTCTTCGGCAGCTGAATTGTCTTTGCAAATCAGACGTGTTCTTGATGCTTTTGGAGTAACCATCGACCAAGTTAATTTCGCTGTAACTTCTGCTACCATCGGGGATGAGAACAATCCTAAAACTGTAATAAAGCTGAAAACATTTGTATCTCAGCTTACGGGGAAGCCTATTGATGATATAAAAATCATTGGTGGAAAGCGTATAATTCCTGAGCTTGACCAGCATGTTGCTGTAGAGCAAATATCTAAAATAAGCACAAGATTCAGAATTCGATTAACCATTTCAGATATAGAGCGTCTCAGAAAAAAACTGAATTCTTCGCCAGTCCTGAAAGCAACCGAGATTGGCAGAATAATCGATAAAAGAATTGGGAATAATGTTTCTGATTCATTGGAATTGATAGATGCTCTTGGCGAGAAAACCATTGGACTTAACAAAGATGGAAGCGCAGGTGCGTTACTTCCTACCCGCGCCCATTTTTTCGTTCGCTCTATAAGCGGAGTATATGTATGCACCAATTCTGAGTGTCAGCGACACAAAGGTTATAGATTACCTATAGGTAGTTTGACAACCTACCAAAATCTCAACTGTCCGGTTTGCAAGTCTAAAATGATAGAACTTGCTACCTGTTCCTCTTGCGGGTCTCCAATCGTTGTTGGAGAGACAAGTACATCTAAGGGGTTCAGAATGTATACAAATGTTATCGACCTCGATAAGTCTCTTTTCTATGAGCAGAAAGAAGATTTGATTGAGTCTGAAGAGTCTGAAGAAATTGAAGATGTGGAACAACATGAGGCTGATGGTTTTACTCGCTTCTATTTTGCTATTCCTGAGAAACCATGTCTAAGAAAGAACACAATCGAAACAACTCATATTTTCAATCATCAGAAAGGACGAATAGAACTTGCCCCTGAACAGAAGGCTCTCAGCATTGAGATTATATCTGGCGGAACAAATAGGGAATCTCCTGTAATTTATCATTCTCTTCGTCATCCACAAGACAATCACATACTTTGTCCACATTGTGGTAATAATCTCAGCGAATTAAAAAAACTTGACTACTTAAGGATCAGTGCTACTCAAATCGGAAGGACTTTAGCAACCTTACTTCTTGACAATGCTGAGCCGATTGGTAATAATGATGCAGGTATTGTATATGAAGGACGTAAGTATATTGCATTTACCGATAGCCGTCAAGGTTCTGCCCGTTCAGCAATGGGGATGAATCAGGATGTTGAACGGTCATGGATTCGTGCATCTATTTTTCACAAGCTTGCTGATATGAGGTTGAGCAGAATGCAATCTGGTGGTCTTACGCCCGAAGAAGAGGAAAAATACAATGCGTATTTAAGTTGGCCGGGGACTCTTCCTGCGGTATTTCGTGAGGACTTCTTAGCTCTTGAGGCTAAAAAAAATGGAGACTCCGTTGTTCCTTGTCCTGAAGAGGTGTCATGGTCTCAGATAAGCCAGCCTCTTGAAAATGACTCCAATTTCAAAAAGCTCTATGCACATATAGAGCGAGCCCGTGGACGGAAAAATTTGAAAAATGCAGCCGACTATCTAAAAGCACTTCTTGTTGACCAGTTCGGTTGGATTCCAAAACGCGCCAATTCATTGGAAACAATGGGGTTTGTACGTCTTGTGTATCCTGCTCTTAAGAACGCCAAATGTCCGGCTTTGCTTCTTCAGAAAAAATGTACTGACGCTGACTGGCAGAATTTTCTGAAGATATGTATTGATTATGTCATTCGCGGCGGTCGTCATTATATGCTCTCTGGAGAGTATAAGGATTTTCTAACACAAAATAAATACTGTTCTCCTATATATCCCTCTAACTCTGAACTTAAGAAGAATGGAAATTCCGTGTCCAAATGGTTCAAAGTTAATATTGGGCAAAGTGGCGTGAGTGAGAATCAGAATCGACTTGTTCTTCTTTTATGCGCCGCACTTGGTTACGATGATATATCTCAAATGACTCAGTCTAAAATTGCCAACATCAATTCGTTGCTTGATGCAGCATGGGATTACCTTAAACAGAATGTCCTCGATGCGAATGATGCAGAAAATCAGGGATATATGCTTGACCTTACTGGAGATAAAGTAAAATTGCAGCTCATCGAGAAAGGTTATCTATGCCCGGTAGATAATGTTATTATTGATGCACCATTTTGCGGCTACAGTCCTAGAATGAATGGATATATTGGTCGTGAAAATTTTGAGAGGTTCAAGATTCAGAAGGAGTTTGCTAATCCATGTTTTCCATTCAAGACTGCGGAACAGACTGAAGAAGAAGTTATGGATTGGATTGAGAAGAATCTCACCGAGATGAAAGCAGCAGGTGTGTTCGGCATGATGAATACCAGAGTTCTTGCCGCAAAACCCATCTTCATATCGGCAGAACATTCAGCGCAACAGTCACCTGAAGACCTTGACCAATACGAGAGGGAATTTAACGAAGGAAAGCTTAACATACTTTCATGTTCCACAACCATGGAGATGGGTGTGGACATTGGCGGCATCACAGAGGTCGTTATGAATAATGTGCCTCCGAAATCGTCCAACTATCTTCAACGTGCAGGTCGCGCCGGTCGTCGAAGTGAAACTAAGGCTTTGGCTTTGACTGTCTGCGCTCCCAATCCTATTGGGTCTTATACTTGGAACAATCCGGATTATCCGATTACGCATATTACTGAGACTCCTTTATTAAAATTAGAGAGCCGCCAGTTAATCCAACGTCATGTAAATGCGCTGGTATTCGCATCTTTTGTCGCTAATCAAGGTGGCATCAGAGTCACTGCAACACTCCGTGACTTCTTTCTCAAAGCTGAAGGACTGTCTTTTTACGACAAGTTTTTGAATTATATAGATAGCATAATAAGTGGTGGCGTTGACGAACTTTTGGTACCATATCTAAAATTAATCAGAGGGACAGGACTGGCTCAAGTATCATTATCAGACGCTTCACAGATAATAAAAAAAGATATTGCTGCGGTATATAATGTTTATGAGTCTCACTCAGCAGCATTGGACAAAACTCTTGATGTTCTTAAAAACGAATCTGGAACAGGAAGTGCGGTGAAGGCTATTGAGAAACAGAAGGAGAATCTTTTAAAGATCTCAATGCTGTCCTATCTGGCCGAAAATTCATTCCTGCCAAGCGCAGGTATTCCGGTCGGATTAGTGGAATGTCTGCTCGGAGGCAAGGAAAAAGTTGATGGAAATTCTCCGACTCTCCATATTAGTCAGGCAATCTCATCCTATGCTCCAGGTAATCCCGTTGTAAAGAACGAATGGGTTTATGAACCTAGCGGCATACGCCTGAAGACCAAATACGATGACAGCACCTCAAGGTATATTATACAAAATACCCATTGTGGATATACAACGATTACTTACGGAACGGCAAAAACCGATTGTCCCAAGTGCGGTCATCGCGGAAGTATGCACGGTATAAAAGATATATCGTTATCAACGGAACAAAGGTTTACCGAGGTCGTAGAGCCTGCGGCATTTTCTGTCGCATGGGATTCAACTCCAACACGAAAAATGAACACTCTCGGCAGCATGAATTTCATTCAGCCTATATTGCTTGAAATGGATGCCTGGCAACCTAAAACCAATTCTGCAAGAATGTCTATACGCTGTTCAACACCAAGATCAGAAATTCTATTTTACAATAAAGGAACAAGGGGATTCGGATACGCATTCTGTCCTTATTGCGGCAGGATGAAATCTGAACAATCACCAGACGCATCAGATCCGATTATGCCTCGCCACAAACATCTGTTGGCTTCAACACTTTGCCCCGGCGGTGAAAACGATGGAGCTGCTGTTAGACGCCATGTGCTATTAGTGGGAAGATACCAAACAGATTTTGTTGAAATCAAGTTTTATGATAAAGATAACAATCTTGTAGAGGACTCGGAAACCCTTTACTCACTCGGCGTGATTCTCAGCCGGAAACTTACGGAACTTCTCGGTGTTAACGATGGTGAGATTGAATTCGGATATGATGGAATAAATCATTCTATCTTCATTTATGACACCGCCCTCGGCGGTGCGGGTTATTCTTTGCTCTTCAGAGAATATAAGGACGAAGTTCTGAGTATGGCTTTACAGACCCTTGAAGGATGCGATTGTGAGAAATCTTGCACAAAATGTCTCATTGACCGTCGTTCTCAATGGTATATTAACTACCTTAACCGTCCAAAAGCGTTGGAATGGCTGAAGCAGGAAGTAAGGGCTCGCATTGCGCCAAAAGAGATACTTCGTTTAATGCCGGATTCAAACGCAGTGACATCTGACATAGCAACAGAATTCTACCAGCTTACAAGAAACAGGGATATTTCCGGTATCAGAATTTTTGTCGATAGTAACTTTTCAAAGTGGGATACTGAGGCGTTCCCATTCAATAAAATCCTGACAGGAATGTCTCTTGAGGGCGTTGACGTGAGCTTCATTCTTCCAAACGTTCCCAATGTTAAATCGTTATCGTCAGCCGACGATGCAATTTTGATTGCCGAAGTGTTTAAAAATGATTTTAAGGCACTTATCAACAACCTTCCTGAAGGTTTGCAACCTTTGATGGTCGTAACCATGACTGATGGTACCGTCAAGACTTATTTCGGAAGGAATATAAATACGTCTTACTCCAACAAGTGGGGCGGAGGCGATGTGTTTTTGACTTTGCAACCGACTTCAATAACCTATTCAGAGGTTAATCGTCTCCAATTGTTGAATGACTTTTCGGATGGCGATGGTTCTTTTATGTTCGAATTTCGTGTCTCGGAGCATAGTTCATTAGGCAGGTTTTTCAACTCTTTGAAAGCTCCGGAAACAGACAATTGGGATAAAATAATAACTAATCTGCGAAGCAAATCTGTTACCGTGGAGTATTCAGACAGATACTTGAAGACTCCTTTAGGCTGCATGCTATTGGCGAGGATGCTTTCTGGACTAAAAACAAAAGCGGACTTAAACATCGTATCTGTTAAGGTTATTGTAACAGCAATTGCTTCTTCGGACAATAATGCTGATGTTGCAGTTAATGCAATCAGAGATTTTACAGACGGAGAAAAGAGAAACGGATTCCTCCACGATGCTATATCTGAATTGACAGGAGTAACCCCTAAAATTCAGGATTCTGGTTATGTAGAGCATGAGCGATGTCTGACGATAAAATCTGACAACGCAGAGGTTTGTATTCGTCCCGATGCCGGCATTGCAAGAGGATGGTCTCCATTTGGGCCTGACAATGCTAAGTGCACCGACCGAGATTTCAGAGAAGACTGGAATATAGATATTGAGCTTTATAACAAGCAACAGAGAGGTTCCGGAATACTTTATACCGTATCATTCAAGCAACTCTAACAATGTCTGAAAACAGAAACGCTCAATATCGCTATCAAGTGCTGGACAGATGTTTCAGCGACTGGAACAACAAATATACTATCGAGGATCTACTCGAAATTGTAAACAATCATCTTTACGAGTTGGAAGGTCAGGACTCAACCATTCAGTTGCGTCAGTTGCGAGGTGACTTGAATGCCATTAGGAAGATGTTGCCCAATAACGTTTATCTTGATGCCAAACCTTTTGAAGGGAAGAAATGCTACTACAGATATTCTGAGCCAAACTATTCAATCTATCAGAATGGTCTGTCGGTTGCCGAGGTAAACTCTTTGCGCTCTACAATTGAGATGCTTGGTAAATACCGTGGAATTACTGGTAATGTTTGGCTTGAAGATGTTATATCTAATCTGGAACTTCGTTTTGGAGTAAAATCGGATGGAGAGAATCTTATTTCCTTTCAGCAGAACTCAGGTTTAAAGGGACTTGAATATCTTTCCACCCTCATAGACGCTACAATCAATCACCAGTCCCTCGAAATAATCTATACAACACACACCGGTATCAGTTCAACAAATGTACTTCATCCGTACTATATGAAGCAATACAATAACAGATGGTTCATATTCGGACGTATTGATGGGAAAGACTATATTGTTAACCGAGCCCTTGACCGAATCGAGAGAATAAGTAAAAGTGATGTGCCGTTCCGCAAGAATGACCTTGTAAATTTCAATTCTTATTTTGATGATATTGTAGGGATATCGGTACCTTATGGAGTACAGGAAGCCGAGATAATTATTTTACAATTTAGTCCTGAACGATTCAAATATGTTGTTTCAAAACCATTGCACACTTCTCAGAAAATTATTGATGAAAATAAGTGTATAGTTGCTATTAAAGTCATACCGACACGAGAACTTGACCAATTAATTCTATCTTTCGGCCCTGATGTTGAAATTCTGGCTCCGGACAGATGCAGAATGAATATTGAGACAAAAATTGAGGAAAACCTCAAAAAATACCGTTCTATGCATTATGATTGCATGGAAAAATTATAAGGTGGGTTCTATCAATTCCATTTTTTATTTCTTGCATAAGGCAGCAGAACCCTTT
>ENA-OPIL01000068-OPIL01000068.1-human-gut-metagenome-genome-assembly--contig:-NODE-68-length-18282-cov-2.211225_pt1 | contig 18282 bp, 17 predicted proteins | sample MGYA00241398_ERZ501642 | MGnify/ENA primary metagenome ERZ501642 (study PRJEB25962, sample SAMEA2042288) | human gut metagenome | biome: human gut; feature: human-associated habitat; material: faeces... | reverse complement strand
GGCTCCGTGGATTCACAAATACAATGGCAAATATTACCTCACATACGCTAGCGAATGGCCGGAAAAAATAGCCTATGCCGTAGCCGACCACATTGAAGGCCCGTATGAAACGAAAGGGATAATCTCAGAAATAGCCGGGAACAGCAACACGACCCATCCGGCCATCGTGAACTTCAAAGGACAATGGATTTTCATCAGCCACAATGGCGGCCTGCCCACCGGCACCAGTTACAGCCGCTCCATCGTGGCCGAACCCATGGAATACAATGCCGACGGCAGCATCAAGCCTATTCCTCCCACGGCAGAAGGCGTGAAACCATTATAAATTTCCCTTACCTCAAAAACAAATCCCCGTGAAGACCTTTATCCGGTCTTCACGGGGATTTGCTTATCTATGCCGTGCCCACTGGTATAAACAGCACGTCAGCCATGCCTCGGTTGTGCCAACATCCATTTGAAGTATTCCTCATGCTCGTCCACCAACTTCTCCCATGAATAATCACGCCGTATCACTTCCAAGTTACGTCCCGTATATTCCTTTTTATAGGCAGACAACGCTTGGTCTATTCCGTCCAACATCTCCATGGCAGCATCCGTGGAACCATAATATAAGGCGTTTTCACCCAAGACCGCACGGTTGAAGATATTGTCATGAGCTAGGATAAAGCAGCCGGAAGCCATGGCTTCCAACAAAGAAGGGTTCGTTCCGCCCACACTATGCCCATGGAAATAAGCATAGGAATAATGACGGATGGAGTTTAATTTACGAAAATCATATATACCACCCACAAAGCGGATATTCCGGTCATCGCCGTAGCGTTCCACCAGATGTTTTCCATAAGGCGTATTCGTCTTGCCTACAATCACCAACGGGCGTTTGCCATACTGGCCTGAAGCCAAATATCCCTCTATGGCCATGAAAAGGTTGTTTTCCGGTTCCAAACGGGCCACCACGATGAAATAACCATCCGCTTCCAAACCGAACTCCTTTAATATGTCCTCATCGTAATCCTCATGAATGTCAGCCCCGTATGCCAAGAACTTGCTTTCTTTTCCATATTTCTCCTTATAATAATCATGTATACCCATATTGTCCGCAATCAGGAAATGGCTATGCTTCACAGCCATACGTTCTTCCCAGAATACGAACTTCTGCACCCATCTGTTAAACTTCGTACGCTTGTATTCCAACCCGTCCATGTTCGTCGTAAAAAGCGGATACTTGATACGCTTCACATTGAACCAGATATAAGCCGGAACGATGCTCGTATAGCCCGCTTCGTAAATAATGTCGAACTTCTCCTTCTTCAAGGCATCGCGCAAAGACAGGAAATCGTAAAAGAAACTCCCCACGGAACTCCCTATCCATTTCTCCGGGCTATAAATATGCTTTATGCGTACCCCCTTATAATCAGGCTCTCGGTAAGGATGGAAATGCGGAGAGTACACCACGACCTCATGCCCCCGCCGGACCAATCCCACGGAAATATATTCTGCAAACTGCTCGAAGCCCCCGTAGTTATTCGGTATGCCACGGGTGCTGATAAATGCTATTTTCATTCGTAAATATTCAATTGCGAGACTAATTCTAAATCAGTCTCTTGGTTAATTATTCTTTTGATTGACACAATAGTAAACGTCCAATTCCGACGTGCCACCCGTTTTACAGGCGGTATGTCTAAAATAAGATTAAAATTCGATTGATATTTATAGTTTGTTAGCACTTATGCCGATGGTCGAGGGCATAAGTTTTCCGTAATTGCGGTTACCTACGGTTATCTCGGCAAAGAATTTCTTGAGGTATTCCAGGATTGAATACCCCTGCAGCCTGCAAGTGGACACGACGGAGTGGTTGGCCGCGCTAGCACGTGCCATCTTGTCGCTGCCGAAGAAAAGCGAGTTCTTCTGCCCGTTCGCCAAAAGCCGGATGCACCATTCGGCAAGGCTGTTGTCTATCGTGTAGTTTCCGTCCTTCCGGTAGAGGAAAATCTGATCCCAGAAATGGTCGAAATAACCCACCGCCTTTTTCATCAGGCTTCCGTGTCTCGGTGCGTTTTCGGATATCATCAGGTCGATCAGGCTTCGCATCCCTATTATTATTTCTGTTGTCTCCGGTGAGTTTTTCCGTCGCCTTGTCTCTTCCGGAGAGAGCTTCAGTTCCATAAACCTTGCTGCTTGAAAAGACTTTGCTTTAGCTTGGTCAACGGTCGCAGACACAAGCACCTGCGTATTTAACCGATGTGCCTCAATTTCCTATTGGCAATCCTTTTCCGCCTTACTTTTCTTATATACGCTTTGAACGGAGCGAAAATGCTTAAAACCTTAACCGTCCAAAGGCTTCCTTTGGGGAAGAATACCTTTATATCTCCCTCAAATCCATCCGTAGACCACAACTCCCGTTTTGCAATCTTTACGTTGAAGTAAAGCAACGGCAGGTAGTCATAAAAAATATTATTGAGAATTTTGTATCGAGTCGCCTTTGTGATATATCCATTCTTGCATGCGTCGTCTATCAACAAAGGGTATTCGTATGTGAAAGCATGGAACTTATTATGTCCGCTGCGCCTTTTCACAAATTGGGTTTCAAACAACGGCACATCACATATCACATAGCCTTCATGGAAGTGTTGCGTGAGTAACAGAGATGTATGGGGAAACAGTTTGTTAAGCGTTATGCAGTCTTTCACCCTGTCGAAATCCGACCGCCATATTCCGAAAGCATTGCTCCACGATGACCAAAACGAAATGTCTCGCATAAAACTGTCGAAATCGGCATACTCTTTGTTATCGCCATTGAGCAAGAAGCCACTCGAAAAGAACAGGTATTTTTTCCGGTTAGCTTTTACCAAGTCTATGATATATCTCAATGAACCTTTCTTGAACAATTCTTGGCTGTTATGCAACAAAAGATATTCGCCTTTGCCGTATGCTAACGAGTAATAGGAGTTCAGGAATCCTTCGCACTTTGTCGGAAAGTAATGGAAATTTTGCTGCCTGTACTCTTTCTGCAACACACTCAATTCATGTTCCGCACCGTTGTCTGAAATAATCACTTCGTACTCATGCAAGGGGACATCATTGTTAATCGTATAAATACTATCCAATGTCTTACGGAGGTATTCCAACCGCTTGCAACAAGGAATACATATTGAAACAATTACACCTTGTTCCATCATGCACACTGTTTAAGGTTATAACTAAACGCGCATGACGAAATCGGAATGAAATTATTAAATTCCCCTAAATATGTATATGGTGCGTGGTGATGTGTGAGAGTGTGTAGACATGAGGGGGGGGGTGGGTAAAATATTATGTTTCAACATATTATAAAAATTATCAGCTATCAATGCCCAGTCGTATTTGTCAATGAATGCCTTTTGGCTTGAAAGAGTACCATTCAAGACTGCAACCATTTTTGTTTTCAATTCTTCAATATTACAGGGATGAAACAGACATTCGCCGAAGAAATCAAAGTCAGCCATCGCCGTCTGGTTAGAGCATAAGACAGGACATCCCATAGCCGCAGCTTCCAACGGAGGTATGCCGAACCCTTCTGCCAATGACGGAAAGACAAACAAATCGGTAGTTTTATATAGAGCCATCAGTTCCGGGTAAGAAGCCGCAACCATTACGACATTGTCTTTCACTGTTTGTGGTAGCGAACCGTAATAACTGCTGAAAGCTTTGTTCGCCATGTCTTTTGCCCCTACGAATACTAATTTTATTCCTTGTTCATATAATTTCAACTCCACCCACGCCTGCAACAACAGCTGATGATTCTTGCGAGGTTCAATTCTACTGACAGTCATTATAAACCTGTCCAATCCGAATTTATTCTTCACATCCGGCAAAGCCATGCCGGAGGCTAGCAAGGTCACGCCGTTCGGCGTTATCTTTATAGCCCCCTCCGGTATGCAGAAATGCCTGACGATTTCATCCCGCGAGAAAGGCGATACCGTCAACAGCAAATCCGCCCTTCTTGCAGAACGCCTGAAGAGGAATTTGTTTTTCACCCTATACATCCATGGAAAATACTCCGGATAGTCAAGAAAAAGCAGGTCATGTATGGTGACAATCTCCTTGCAAGTCTTTACCAACGGACTGATGTATTGGAAATGGGCGCAGTCTATGCCATGTTTCCGTATTATCAGCGGAAACTCAACGGCAAGTCTTTCCATTTTGCTGCGACTTTTCAACTTGACATAATGGATGTTCGATGCAGCTCCGAACGTCCTCTCCAGATTGTCCGTATCAACGGCAGCAAAATAAAATTCTATATCTTCATGCCGCACCATATTCCTATATATGCCCTCAATGTAGGTTCTCGTCCCCTGATACTTGCCATCAAGCACGTGGGCATCTACCAGTAATCTCATTTATCTCAACATCGTATTTTAAGTGCCTATAATCTTTTTTGTACAAATTGACAAAACTCAATATATTCTTCGTCATTGTCTTACATTTTTCCATGAAGCTCATCTTCGCCCAACTATGAGCACAGCAATGCACGGCGAAAGCTTTCTTGTCAAAACTATTATACAACTTGCTTCTCATATACCACCATGTCATCACTCAACATCTGTGTCTGATTCTTATACTTGAAACCAAAAGACTCCGCGTGAAGCGCGTAAATATCGGGACCGATAAGTTCATCCATAGTCAAAGTCCCGTCGTCTCTTATAAATCTTCTCATCTTATAGTCATCCAACACAGCTGCCATATACGGGTGACCTTTCACTGATGCCATAAAAGTGATGTCAACCCCCAATCCGCAAACGGCCTTCACACCTTCTTTCCGGTTTCCTTCATTGTCAACCGACCCCTTGTCATACCGTCCGTTTTCCGGCGTGTCAATGAAAGTCACAAAATCGTGGTTAATAAATTCGTCAAACCTACGCTTCAAAAAAACATCCGAATCCATATAAATACCACCTTCCGTATATAAAGCATAGGCCCTCACCACATCGCAGGCAAAAGCGTATTTTCCCACCTTAAGCGCATCTTTAAGATACCTGTAATCCAGGTTCCTAATCAACTCGCCATTCCATAACTTTATGGTATAATCAGGTACGATATCTCTCCATGATTGCAAACATTTGTTAATTAGGGGGGGTAGGGATCAGAACCAAACCACATTAAATGAATGATTTTGGGAATTTTTTCGTTGTACATAAATATTTTATTTTGAAATTCATCGAACCCGTAATATTGTATTACTATTCACTTACGCCTCTTTATAACCTTGGCGGGGACACCGCCAATTATGCAATAATTCGGAAATTTACCTGTCACCACAGCACCTGCTGCCACTATGCAGTCATTACCTATTTCCGTTCCGTCAAGAATGGTTACTTTCGCACCTATCCAACAATTTTTGCCTATCTTTATGCCACCCTTGCTGAAAACGCCCTGTTCACGTATCGGTTGTGATGTGTCTTGATACACGTGATTTTCCGGATGTATGGAAACATAATTGCCAAATATCGTATTGTCTCCTATTTCCACGAATCCCGCACCACTTCCATAATGACCATGTGAACCAAGGCCTACGTTGTTACCTATTTTCATTCCCTGCCCAAGCAAACGCAGCGAGCCTGTCAATTCTAAATGCGTGAAGAATCCCATAGAAACATTGTCTCCGCATACGAGTCCATATTTTGAGGCTGCATCAACATAACATTTCTCACCTACCATTAAATTCTTTCCGAACGTGATGCGCGATGGACATTTTATTTTTGCCGACGGGTGTACAAACACTTTTTTGAATGTCCGCAACCGAATCGCTCCATAAACCATCGAAATAGTTTTCGAGACACATACCCTAAACAAGTAAGATAAGGGGAAGTCCCCATCCAAAATGTAGCCTTCACCTTTCAACGACTTCGATGTGAAAGATATAAAATCACGTAAGTACCCCCCCATCAGCCTTTTACGTACCTTAAACAATCTGTATGCAACCATGTCACGCCAATACAGAAGTTCATTCACATAGTTAGGAACGCTATGGTGCAAAGTCCTGATGGCTTTCGTCTCCTTGATGGCTTTTACCGAAAAACTCATACCACCAACTTGCATTCTCGCTATATGTGTATCTACGAATAGCGGTTTCAATCGTTCTTTCTTCCTCATCAATAATTCATAGTCGGCACAAATCTTGAAATCAAGATTGTAACCGCCAATTGTGCCAAACAAATTATTCTTATTGTGTAACGATGCAACGTGGGCTGCAGGCATATATCTCCGCATTTTGTCCCAAACGGGTTTTTCTCCGAGTAACTTCAACAGTTTTCCCCGTTTGTCTACATATTCGTTACGGGCACATATATAGTCATACTCTCTGATACCATTGGTCCTGTTTATTGTGGAAATGTAATCACTCAGTGCATTGGGCAGTAAAATGTCATCAGCCCCTATAAACATTATCCATTCTCCATGCGCGACCTTAACGCCTTTGTTCCAAGCATCATAAATTCCCTTGTCCGGCTCGCTGACCGTATAGGCCACATATTGCTCATACTTTTTGATAATCGACAACGTTCCGTCTTCCGACCCACCGTCGATTATCACAAGCTCCGTCTCACCTGTCAGTTGCGGAACAATGCTCTGCAAGCATCGCTCCAACGTCTTTGCCGCATTAAATGTGGCTATGACGATTGATATTTCAAGTTCTTGCATACCCAATGCCATTTTGCGTTTTTGTTCGTTTCCCTAAAATTCCATATATCACAAAAAAGTAGAAAAAGGCGGTGGACGAGATAGGTTCTGCAAATAGTGTCAATAGGATTGTCAACAGGAAACCGATTCGGACAGTTGTGGGTTCCATGAAGTCTGCCTTTATCATACGATATAATAAGAACAAACCTATTACAAGTCCCCAATCGAGCAGAAAAATCATAAAACCGTTGACAATATAGGCATTAAGAAAACCCTCGTTATCACCTTTTATTTCCGCCTCATCCCATAAATATTGCCGGAGAGCAATGACATCATTACTTCTCGAATATCCTGTCAGTTCCGCATTTGCTCCGATTATCGGATTCTTACTCAGCATCATAGCTCCAACATAAGTATCTCCAAACCTGACCATAGAAGATGTCGCTCCTTCTCCATTAAGTTTCTCATCAATGTTCTGGGAAATTATTCCGTAGAAAAAAACGCCCACAATGGCCATCCCTGCCAATTGGCCTATTTTCATTTTTTTCAGTACAAATGAAAGATAATACAATATTATTACTATCATTGTAAACATGCCGGATGTTGACAGTGTCAATACTACGGCACTGATGGCCATCGCTATTTGTTTTGCACTCCGCTTTTCAAGCAAAGCAAAATAAAGATTAAAGTTCATTATCATTTGCCATATACCAGGTTCCCAAGCCAATCCACACAACCTGAATCCATTGGTAAAAGACATGCCGCCACTATCCACAAAATAAAACAAGCGATGGAAATGGTAAGCGAAAGTCCCCTCCAACGGAGAGAGCATTCCTGTAAAGAACAAAAAAGGAATGTGCATGAAAGTATAGTACATGGCATACTTGCACAACTTGGACATGTCATCATAAAAAGATGCCGCCCCCTTTCCGCGATAGTTCAATGCCACTATGTAACCGATAGCCATTGCGACAAGGACAAAAGGATAGTTCGACACGTTTTTTATTATGGACAATATTGAGAATGCTCCCATCAAACATGCCATGACAACAACATCCCTATGAGATATCTTCTTCATTTGTTTTCTGTTAAGAACAATCTCCACCAATAGCCAAACCAACAAAGCGCCTTGTATTTGTATATGTCGGAGACCACAACCTGACACAAACATTACGGTCAGAGACAACATCCTTATTGTCTGATTGTTTACTACCATATTTTAGCGTATATTTTAGAGAGAATCTTATGAGCTAAAATGCCTATGACGCACACAAGCAAGAGTGTGAGTAAGGCGCATGTATCATAATGTTCCGCAAATGGCATTGGAAACATTCTTTTTAAAGCCACAATGACAGGCAAGTGAATCATATATATTTCCAAAGAAGCTTTGCCTACTCCCCATAACATTATTTAACATCTTGCAATCGCCAACCTTATTTGCTAAGGCCACCAATACATATAGCAACAACAAGCTGACGAGTGAGGTTGACAAGCAAACACTCATAGTCGTCTTCATACAGTAGAGGCCCACGCCAACGAAGGCAAATGCCCAATCCCCTAACCATAAAACTTTTTCCTTCTTCTTGGTCAAGAGTACGTGTGCGGTAAAAAATCCCATGAAGAAAACCGGCAAGCGATACAATAGCAAGACATGTTTCCACAACCTGTCCGAATCTGTAAATGTCATGTTAGGATTTTCAAACACTACATAATAGCCTACCAAAAAGGACACAACAGTCATCAGGAAACCAAACAACCGCATGTCGTCTCTTTTCATTATCGTGTGATACAAGAAAGGGAAAGCCACATAAAGAACCACTATGGACGGAATAAACCATCCGCCAAACTCACCGTCCGTAAAATAACCCAATGTCGAATACACCCACAAGAAATCGATAATACTGACATTCTCCTGATATAAAAAGTAGGTACATAAAAAACCGATGATGAAATACGTGGGAAATATACGCAAAAATCTTCTTTTATAAAACATCATCACATTGTCGTTCTTTGACATGGAGTAATAAAGCCCGAAAGCGGACAGGAACATGAAAAAGTCCACTCCCGTATAACCATAGTTGGAAATCACAGACAAAATGGGTGCTTGCAACCGAAAATGAAACATCACGACCCAAATTATGGCCATACCCATGATGGGGGAACGGTATTTGCTTATTGACGATAACGAATTTTGTTTATTCATTTTTTAATATTTTTCAGCTCAACCATTTTACTTATCATAAATATGATACGTCTTCTCAACCGGAAAGGTATTTCTGAAAGTATCACAAAAAGTGTCCTGTATCTTTTCCGTTTCCCCAACAGGCTGTCCTTATAACATGCAGGGAGATTAGGAAATCTTGATATCTCGTCACACAACGCCCGTTTCTCCTCCCTGGTAACCTCACGGCTGTTCAAAGAATTGCGTACTGTCATCACAAACGAAAAATACAAGACTTCCATCTTGATGTTCTCGGCGACAGGAGACTCCTTGGCCGCATCAAGGGCGTGCAACACATAGTCACGGATAGACAAATATATGTCTGCTGTCTCTTTCGTAACGTTCTTGGCCATGTTGAGGTTCGTTGTCGACGAACTCCTAATCAGATAATGTAGCAAAATATCCTTGACTAACACCACACGGACGGCATGCCTGACTACCTCAAACGAGAAGATGTAGTCTTCAACGATCTTATGTATGCACCTTATGTTGTTTTCCCTAAGGAAAGATGTCCTATACAACTTGTTCCAAGCGTATTGGGAATAATATGAATTGGACACATACACATAGCTCATAAACGACTCATTATCGAGGAACGTCTTGTCTTCGTGCTCCACGGACATCGTTTTTGTGCCGTCTTCATAATGTATGTCATGAGAGCCAACCACCAAATCAGCGTCAAACCTGACCGCATGGCGAACAAGTGTCGATATGGCATTTGGTTCTATATAATCGTCACTGTCGAGAAAATACAGGAATGTACCTTTAGCGTCAATTATCGCCATATTCCGAGAAAGGCCAAGGCCTTTCTCGGAATATTTTTTTTCAATAATTCTGGCCGCGAAGCGGCCTTTTTTTATGGCGTTTTTGGCCTTTTCCAATGTACCGTCATCGCTTTGGTCGTAATACACCAACAATTCGATATTAGTATAATCTTGCGCAAATACGGAAGCGAGACATCTCTCTATATATTTTTCAACATTATAAATCGGAATACACACTGACACCAACGGATTACTTTCATTCATATATGTGTGTCTTTTATAAATTCAACTAAAACTCAATTTGCACATATCGCTTTCTGCCCAACAAAGCTGCCTGGCGGGCGAAAGCACTGTTCCTATACATATCCCCAGTATGAAGTTGGTATATCACTTCTGCTTTCGACAGCATGAACATGTCCAGGAACGTCTTCATGTATATTTGCCTGTTTGTTTCATGGCTGTTGTCTATATGGGCAATCTCGCCCGGAACGACATAGATGAAATCGTACCGGCTCATGTAATCAACGAATTTCTTGCTGTCTGCAGTCAATAGGATTTTGGAATTTATGCCCAGTTCAGTCCTCAGCTTCAATATTTGTTGTTCACATTTCTCCATCAGTTCTTGCTGCCCGGCATCTTCGAGCGTAGGGAATTTTGCGTGTTCCTCCTTGAAATCGCCCAATAACATAAGGAAGCGGAAAGCCATCGCACAATATTTGCCTGAACCTATCCCGGCCAAGCACCGGTCTATTGCGGAAAGAAGGCCGTCACTGGGTTTAAACAGGAAATGGAAGTCATTGGCATACCGTTTGATATAATAAGTAGAATCAGAATATACATGTATCTGCTTGTTGGGATTACACTTTATCACCTGCTTCAGATACAACTTGTGGAACGAGGTATCGCTCTGCCAATCGTTGAGAAAGACGGGCACAGATATGCGTTTGCCGTATTTCACTTTTTCCCGATCCACCTTCCAGTCGTATCCATTGGGAAGCAAATAATCAGACAAGTCAAAAGGCGAGATGAAATGAATATAAAAGGGAATGTTGAAATCCTTGCTGAATTCGTAAGTCGTACAGATACCCTTGAAACGGTCTGTCAGCCCACAATGAATTTGCCTGCCGTCAAACATTGCAATCAAACAAGCCCCCAGTTCGTTCTCTTCCACCGCATCGGAATACCCACAATAATAATCGTACTCGTCTTTCTTGAAAAAAAATTTGTTTGTGAACAATGCCACAATACTCCGACATGTCTGCATCATTCGCGACTTGAACAGTTTCAAACGTTTTATCAGCCTCATAAAATTAAAATTTTTATACGTAACCCGTTATTCGAGCCGGGTTGCCCTCCACTACGCAATTGTCTGGTATTGATTTTGTCACGACTGCATGCGGCCCAATACGCACGTTATTCCCGATTGTTACGCCTTTCAGTATCAATGTACCTATACATACATGCACGTTGTCACCTATTGATATAGCCGCATTTATTTTGTTCGCTTCGTCCATCTCCGATATGCGCCGATCCCGAAAATCCAATGAATGTGCATCCGAATCAATAATGACCACTCCGTCTTCAAACGTGCAGCCATTGCCTATCGCCACACTTTTGCGAACGTCGATTATTGTAGATGAAAACAATCATTGCCTATTGACAGCATGCATTTGCTTCTGCAACCTATACTGTTCCTGTAATTGTATTGTCCTACACCTTTTTTGAACAAGACATTCCTGCCGATATTGATTCTCGCGTCTTTGCAAATGTTGAGTATTGGAAAACTCAAGAATTTACCCCCCCCAGGCTAAACAAATTTTAACATTCATGCACCGCAGAAGAACATTGCCTAAAATATCAATCATCGTTTCGCCCCCTCAATATTTTTATCACCTTGGCCGGATTGCCTGCTGCAATTACATCATCCGGTATGTCGCGTGTAACCACGCTTCCGGCACCGATAACGGATCGCGACCCAATGGTAACGCCCTTTAAGACCATGGAATTGGCACCTATCAAAACGTCATCCCCAATCACTATCGCCTTGCTTTTCTTGTTCCTGTCATCCATGTCGGCATCCCGACGATCCATGTAATCGAGAGAATGGCTATCAGAATCAAGAAAAATGACATGTGCACCCACTTGCACATAATCACCCACGGCGAGCGAATGCCGGATATTGATTACCGGAGAGCTGAACCCACAATGGTTGCCGATGACAACACGGGCATTGTCATGCACTTTTATCACGCCTTTGATGTTGCTGGCAAGTGGATTTATCCCCCTTCCGCTTTTGAAAAAGCATCCGTCGCCAATACGGACTTCCGACTTTGGCGATATGTCCAGTATCATTCGGCCATTGACCATCAAGTCCTTTCCATACATGATATGGCAATGCTTGAATTGCCATCTTCCATAACGCCAGAAGAATGAGCTTTCAATCCGTCGCTTAATCTGTATTATAATGAAAAGCAAGTTCATATTCCAACCAGTTTTTTGTAAATATCCATCAATGTCGATATAATCTGCCGGGAATCATGGCGCACACTCGCCGCAAGGATTGCATTACGACTCAATCTCTCTTGCAGCTCAGGGGCTTCGGCCAACATCTTGATTTTTCCTGCAAGCATGTAGGCATCGTGCGATTGCACCAATATGCCATTCATGCCATTGTCTATCAACGAAGATACGCCTCCCACATTTGTCGCAATGACAGGGACACCTAAATATTGGGCCTCGCAAACACTGTTGGGGCTGTTGTCAATATATGAGGGATGTACATAGACGGTTGACTCGCATAGCAGGCGTGCCAATTCGCTCGCCGTGGCTGTTCCTCTCAGGCAGACGTTCACGTCATCAGCCTTTATCGCCTCATGCCGCTCGGTGAAATGGAAGGAACCGACACCGTAGACATTCCATTCAAAATCCATGTCGGTGGTTTCTTTCAAAAGTTTTGCTGTCCTTAAGACAAGGCTTGCACCCTTGTATAGAGGTGGAGAAATGACGGATATCAATTTTGTCTTCCCATATTGGCGCAGTTGCCATTTAGGTGATTCCATAAAGTCCTCACGCAACATCTCATTGCATAAATAGTATGTGGAACCTGGTGAAAGCAACGAAGTCACGGTCTTGTCCCAATCTGTCCGTCCGATAAAATGCTTGCACCCTGAAAAGATTTGTCGCTCTCTTTCCGACTGGTATTCCCACGACACCATATCTTTCCTGTGCAAGAGTGCACGCAGGAGACCGTTCCGGAATAAATAGTCCCGTTCCGAATATGACGGCGGAAGTAAAAAGCTCCTATATGGATTAAGCAACCCCTGTAGGTGTATTACACATGGTATCTCCACCTTGGAGGCTATAAGGCCATAGTTGTTCTCCGTTCCCCACACATGTATCACATCGGGGCGATAATCCGCAATGATTTCCTGATATTCCTTTACGTATCTTGCATCCGTATCCGCACCGACAGCATGAAGACTCCTGAATTTATCAAAAATCTTCGAGCGTACATTCTTGGGGCAACAGACGCTGTAGAAACGTATCCCGTCAATATCCTTCTGACCGTTTCGGGTACCTAATGACACCACTCCAACTGTCAGATTCTCACGTTTGATATGACTGAGCAGGGAACGCATCCATCCACCGCCATTGTATCCTTTGGAACATGAGGCGGACAAATCCCCATTGCAAAACCATAATACCCTCATTTTCTCATTTTTTTTAGAATATAATCAATAGGATATTTAAGAAGCATCGCACATATAATAGATACCACAAGAACAAATGCCAATGAACGATGCCCCCACAAATACCATTGCACATTGAAGATGCTGCCATGTAAAAGGTAAACCAGGTATGACAACGACGAGAAATAAACAGTTGCAGAACGCGGCCTCAACGAAACACGGCGAAACAGTGATGCGAATATCACTATCGCCAACATCGCTATATTCGCATTCAGCATATAAGAATCAACACTGTCATTGGAGAACATAGTATAAGAAAGCAAATACAGTTCAACAACCGCCAACAGGACAAGGACTCTAGCTTTTGTGCCCATCATGTCTTTTTCGTACAAGGCTAAATAGAAACCTAAGACAAGTGCCCACAGGTTGCGCCAATAATGAGCGGGATAATGTATCTGCCGACAGACTACCGAGAACAACACCATCCCTACAATATATACGGCCACACACATTCCCTTGTGCTCCAACCCCACCGTTTTCTTTATAAAGAAGAAAAGGAAATAAGAAAAGGTTATCACGCACACAAACCACATGTGCGGATTTATGGAAACCGCACCCGTAAACAATAACGGAATCTTCCACAAAGGCATTACGCCACAACTTATCTTGAAGAAATTGGGCGTAACCTTTTCAGCATCAAAATCCGGTATATAAGACATCGGAAGAGACATCGCGACAACTACGACAAAAGCAGTAACCACCCAGAACGGTATCAGAATCTTGGCCATCCGCCGAAACATGAATTCCTTGAATACCGGAGGATGCAGGCTTTCACTTTTTGTTATCCCGTAAGACGATAATATCAAGAAAATGCACAAGGCGCAATTACCCCCCCGATTTGTAAAACCTTTTCTACGCCCACAAATTGAAAACTGCTTCTCAATGCGAAATGATGACAAACTATAATTATGCACGCAAGTGCTTTCAATGAAAGCGATGCGTCTATGGGAATTATACTTTCCACGGCATGAATGCCATCGTCCCTCCGTTCCAAACTTACAACAAAAGCGAAAATGGCTATTGCAAGTACAACAACTGTTTCCATGTAATCTATTGTTTATCAAATCGTTTTGCGACTTCCACCATGGTGTAATCGAATACACGCTCAGAAGCCTTGTTGTCAATATGTTTAAAATATTTTCCAATTTCGGCATGTGATATGTTGGCATAAGACCTGGAAGCCAATATTTCACATACTTCACACCAATCGTGCGCCGTTTGCCCCGGCAGACTGTCATAATCCATGTATATACCACGGCAGTTATGGATGTAGTAGTCAAAATCAAAAGGAGACTTGATTACCGGTTTGCCCATGAACAGAAAATCAAAATAAATGGAAGAATAATCTGTAATAAGAATGTCCACAGTCCGTATCAAATCCATATTATTTAATGTCGGAGTATCCTCTATACTGATTATGCGAGGAGTCAGTTCATTGTCTGTCAACGCCTTGTCCCAGAAATGTCCCTTGTTTAAAAGAACCATGTTGTTTTGTTCCAACACCTTGTTTACCTGTTCTTGGTTAAAACCGAATTGTCCGAATGGCCTGAATGGTATTCCTTTGTCACGTGCGTCACGGAATGTGGGCATATATAATATCTTTATGCTGCCGGGATATTTCTTTTCAGCATCTTCGGTGATTCTGCATGTCCTATCCAGGTAAAGCGCGTCATGGTTAGGAAAGCCTAACACAGGTACGAATGGCAATCCGAAACAAGATTCCGAAATTTTAGCGAAATAATCAGAGCTTGCCGTGGTTATGACTTTTCCATGCTGCGTGAAACAATTCCGTAAACGTTCCTTTATCGTGAGTGGCGGTTTGACTACGCCTGCATCATAACCTATCTTCTTTATCGGTATGCCATGCCACAAGTTCAATTCGATGACCCCATCCAAGAAGAAACCCCTTCCTGTGATATCACATAGGCCGATTGTATATACAGCACAACCGGCTCGCAGCATTATCTTCTCAGCTTCCTTATTGTTTTCTGACTCTAAAACAGCTTTGTACCCCTTTGATTTCACATAATCACAAATCCAAGGGTCTTTTGTAAACCAATATGAGTCTATTTCAGGATGATGGCGGTTTACCCATTCGAAAAATTCCATAGAATTATCTCTATATTTTTGTCCAAGCCAACAACCGAAAATCCATGTGTTCACATCCCGGGTTGTCATCTTTCGGCGAAAATATGCCGCATAAGCTTGCATCTTTATTTTTCTCAATTTTTCTTCCATGCTAAAAACTTTTTATTTACAAATTTCTTCAGTGCGTCTTTCTCTTTTGCTTCCAAGCCAAAAAAACAAATAAGAAGCGACAAGACCATCGTGTTCAACAGCACAATGCAAGGCAGTCTAAGCACACAAGCCCCAAAAGCTTTTTGGACCATGCATGAAACAACAGTAGCAACGGCACCGATTAAAATTATCGGGCATATAACCTTTTCCAGATATACGCACAGCTTTAACGGAAGCTGTGAAGACAATACTTTCGTTTTCACAAAAATCAATACGACGTATATGCAAATAAAAACATAATATACTATTTCGGGAGGACAATTTTCAACATAATTGAATAGAAACCACGACACAGGAATAACCAAAATTCCAATAACATTTACCCAAATGGAGTAATTCTTCATGCTGCCCGTCGCGACAACTGCCATGAATAATGTATTCACAGACAAGTTCACCAACGTTGCCATCAATGTCAAACGAAGAAAAACGACCGTATGGTCAGGGACTTCCACAAGCCACAATGTCAACACGGTGTCTGCCTCCACAAAAAGAGGAACCAGGAAATACAGAAGCATAAAACATGAAAATTTGGCTCCTCCATATACAAGTTCAATCATTTTATTAATGTTGCCGGAAGCGTACGACTTCGTTATTTGCGGATTCAAGGATGTTGTAAAGTTATTCACAAACTGCATTACAGCCATCTCCACTTGTGTCGCAATTCCACGAGCCGCATTTACAACTACTCCAAAGAAAAAATTCATCAGCAAATTAACCCCCTGCGTGTTCAAGACATAAGACGTTTGACCAATGACATTCCACCCCGCAATATTTAACATTTGCCGGAAACTGGCTTTATCAAATATGAGATTGTATCTACATTCATTGAAATTCATGTGGCAATATATGCCATATATAAGCCTGACAACAAGAGCAACGAACAACATAAGCACTGCATAAAATTTAAGCTTGTCCATAACAGACACGCTTATCAGATATGCCACAATTAATTTGCAAACAGCTTCCACAATGCTTACATAGGCGAAAGCTTTCATCCTCTCATGCGCGATAATGCATGAATTGTATGGAACATTCAACAGGCCTATGACAAATGACAACAAACAACAATGTAAAGTCCAAACTGCGGCATCATATCGTGCCACGGGCATATTCATTTTGTAGCGCAAGAAATAATATCCGGCCAATTCACCCAATGCCAGTACCACAACTGAAAGTATAACCTGTACATTAACAGACGTGCAAAATATTTTATGTAATACCGCCCTGTCATCTTTCCCTATGTAGAACGTGATAAATCGGGATATTGACACGGACAACGAGTTGGTCAATATGGAAAGCATGCCTACAAAGCCGCCCACTACATTGTATATGCCAAAATCTTCGACTCCCAAAGACGAAAGGATGACCCTGCTCGTGTATAAGCTTATGGTCATAAGGAAAGCCATCCGCACATATAATATCAATGTGTTTTGAGCCAATCGTTTATTGTCTGGCACGAACTTGTTATTCATCATTTATTTAAAACAATATCCTCCGTTTATTTCAATCACACTTCCGTTCACAAAGCCTGGAGCAATGGCATTTACGGTCGTTCCCGTTCCTTCGAACACTTTCATCAAATTCTTCGCCAGGACATGTATGGCCGACTTTGTCATCCCATAGGCCAACGAAGTGCCGTGGGGATATACACCCATCATCGAGCCTATCAGCACAATCCCGTGCATTGTTCCGCAGCTTGGGCAGCAGATTCCTGATGAGGTAGACATTGCTGTTCAGGTTAACCTGCATCACCCTTTCCCATACTTCATCAGTCGTGCCTGCTTACCCTTCCGCTCTTTACTTTGTAATCGAAAGAGTGAAGGCCTTCCGCACGAAAATCCGTGTGGTAACGCTCCAATACACCTTTATATATGGTATCATAATCGGGAATGAACAAATCGTCCTTTTGTTCCAAGTGCGATATGATTTCCTTTGCCAAATCTTCCGTCTGACTTAAATCGGTCTCTCCTTGGTTGAAACTGGTTCCTTTTATCGATCCGGGCGACACGTTCAATATCCTGTTCTTGCTGCCGGATTTCTCCAGTTCCACGTTCACGCTCTCTATGAATATCTTCAAGGCTGCCTTGGTAGCGGCATAGACAGAAAAGAAAGGAGAAGACATGAAGCCTGCGATACTCACCATCACACCGCAACGGAAATCATCTTGCCCCAAGAGCTTGTCGTAAAAATGACGGATAATCCGAATGGCGGCAACGGTGTTCACATTAAACGAGTTGATGATATGCTCCTCGCTTATTTCCGAGAACAATGCCAACTTACCGAAACCTGCCGTAATCATCAGTGTGTCTATATCCTTGAATTGGTCAAACAAACTGTAATCATTACAGGTCAGGTCAAACTGATAGCACATGAACTTTTCTTGTTGACGCTCTGTCGCTACGGGTGATTTGTCAATAATGTAGATACGTCCCACGTCTAGCCTCTTGGCCAAAACCGTGGCTATACTGAGTCCGATGCCATTGGCACCGCCCACGATTAATGCGTTCCTCATATCTCGCTAAAGTTTATCCGTTCCGTAAATTGTTGCATGATTTTAGCCATCACTATGCTTTCTCTCCTGCGCAGCCTTGCCGTG
>ENA-OPIL01000066-OPIL01000066.1-human-gut-metagenome-genome-assembly--contig:-NODE-66-length-18709-cov-3.135949_pt1 | contig 18709 bp, 9 predicted proteins | sample MGYA00241398_ERZ501642 | MGnify/ENA primary metagenome ERZ501642 (study PRJEB25962, sample SAMEA2042288) | human gut metagenome | biome: human gut; feature: human-associated habitat; material: faeces... | reverse complement strand
CCGGTATCCCCTACCCGCTTCGAACCGTTCCATACCCGACTGAAACTTGCCTCGGCCAGTTTCAGGTATTCTTTGTCGCCAAACAATTCGTAAGCACGGGCAAGCGTAATAGTCCACCACTGAATATCATCGTAGATAAACCAGCCGGTGTTTTCGTTATTGTCATGGAAATCGAAGCCTACATAGTGAGCTTTATTTCCCTCAAAGATTTTCCGACTTAACGCCTTGTACTTTTTTTCGCGCTCTGTGTCTTTCTGCGAACGGGCAAGACGATATGCATTCATCGCCATATCCCAATAAATAGGCTGACACCAAATTGCCGCTGCTCCGTTTCCACGGTCTACGGCACGAGGAAAAGAAGTATCCGTTTTATAAATATACTTCAGGGAATCAAGGTAATTACGATTAAAACCTTCGTAAGCCTCCCATACATCTGCATGAGTATAGCGCAACGTCGCACACATCCCTGAAAGTCCGACGGCCCAACATCCGATTAACAATAATATTTTTCTTGTCTTCATACTAACTAATGTTTTTATATATATCGATACTAAAACCTATGCATTAATTGAACCCATTGAGTTTTTTCCGCTAACGGAAGCGCGGGCAAAATGTCTCCTCCGTTATACCCGAAAAACGCTACCGTTAGCGTTGGTCAACTCATGCGGTAGCGTTGACCGGTTCTACCCATAGTGTTGATGCGTCCTATGGGTAGCGTTTTCAAGCCCTCTGCCGAGCCGGATAAAGCTTCTTAAACAAGCCCTTTTACGGTGTTACGCTTAAACGGAACTCGACAGAGCCATGTACAAATTCTCCACAGCCACTCTACCGGTCCATAATAGAACCGTTTCATCCACCAATTACTATAAGCTATTTGTATTATGCAGAAAAAGATACCGAACATAAAACTTTCAAGATAATTCAGCGACACAGCCCCATTTAACCCAAAGCCGTAGAAAACACAAACGCCGACAAAACTTTGCATCATGTAGTTTGTTACACTCATTCTGCCTACCGGAGCCAAATAATCTAAAATCTTGCGTCCGCCGTATCGGTAATACAACAGTATCAGTCCGCAAACGTAAACCATCATCTGCCCTAAATTACCGTATGTTTTAAACATGGTCTGTCCTACCCGCAATGCAAAATCTTTTACTCCCCAATAAGGAAGCAAATAAGCTATCGCATAGAACACGGCAAAAAACGCCAACGCATACGGCAAAACCAGCTTGCTGTAATTTACCATCCGAACTTCGTCTTTATGGATTCCCGAACGTCCGATCAGCATACCGATGATAAACAACCCCAACAACTGCAAATAGCGGTAATTATTAAACACCCACAACACCTTAGCCCATTGTCCGCGCCACAGATTGAAATCAATCACATCGGCAAACGAACCGTGAATAAACACAGAAGCACAGGTTTCATAAAGGCGATTCATTTCGACCACCAAATCGGTAGGCTGGTTCGGCACGTTGTTCTCCAGCAAGGAAACAAAACTGATTACTGCGGGAATTTGCAGGAACAGCAACACAGCCAATCCTATCAGCCACTTGGTGGGGACTTTATATAAAGGTATAAGAAACAGTCCTAACAAAGCGTAGACTACAAAGAACTCACCCAAATACATCAGTCCGTTAATATAGCCGAACAATAACAACAGCACCATACGCCAAACAAAACGTCCTCTGAAATCTACTCCCTTACTTGCCTGAGAATCCATCTGCATGAAAAAGCTCAGTCCGAACAACAAAGAAAACATGGCATACGACTTTCCGGCAAACAAGAAATTCAGCGTATCAAAGACTCCCGTATCTACCCGCTGCCAGAAAGGATTATCCACTACCGGCACCAAAGTCAGGTCAAAACGCTCCATGCAATGCCACAACAGAATACCTACCAATGCAAATCCTCTAAGCGCATCAATCGAATGAATGCGTTTGGGAGGAGCAATCCGATGAACATGATTATTCATAACATTCCGACGTTGAAGATTTCTATACTCGATTGTTCCGAAAGCGGAGCATAATCCTTTATTGATACACAGGCTACGGGCGTTTCAGCATGAGTGTGATTGGTAAATACGTTTTTCATCGTTTTCAGGTTTAATAAAGATAATGTGTTAATTCTCTGCTGCAAAACTAACGAACGCAAGTAACGAATGATAGAAATAGTCATTCAAAAAACAGAAAAAACAGTTCACCAACCAGTCTTTTCACCATTTAACGCCCCGCAGGCAGCCCGACTTGGCTTTTCTTACGCTTTGAGGGCGTTTCCTACGGCTTGTACTCCGCAAAAAAATAAGCCGGCATCTTTCATCAGATGTCGGCTTATTTCCACCAGCCCAAATTATAATCCGGAAGGTTTAGGCAAGGGAACTCCTAATTTTACAGGCTTCCCAAATACGGGCATCCCGTTTTTATCCCATTCTATTTTTTGCATACGTATGCTTCTCGACTCATTATCACCGGTTATGCCGTTGGGTATTGCACGGGCATGATACAGTACATACCATTCTTTCCCATCGGGAGAAGGAACAAACGAAAGGCTTCCCGGACCGAATACACTATCTTGAGGCGACTGCGAAAATACCGGTTTATCGTCTTTATGCCAAGAATCCGGGTTCAACAAATCAGCATCGGTATCGGCAGTGAGCATCCCTATGCAATAATAGGGAGACCAACATCCGCTTGCCGAATAGTATAATATCAGCTTTTGTCCGTCGCGCGAATGAAACAACTGAGGAGCCTCGTTTACATAAATCGGATAAGCCGTACGGCTTCCGTCGGGATTCACCCACTGTCGTTCCCAACTATATTCCGGCTTCGACAACATAACCCGCTTGGTATCCAGTGTCCACGGATTTTTCATCCGAGCGATATAAATGCATTGGGTTTCTTCCATGATACGTCTTTGAGGCCAGCCCGACCAAATCAAGTATTGAACTCCTTTATGAACAAAAGTTGAAGCATGAATCCCCCAGTTCCAATCCGGATTCGTCATAATCGCTCCTTTCAGTTTAAATGTTCCTTCCAATGGAGTGGCAGCCTCATTCTCTAATACATAAATCTGATGATTATCCGTATTGCCATTATCGGCAGCATAATAGATGTACCATTTGTCATTTATCCGATGAATCTCCGGCGCCCACAAATTATATTTATTGTTAGGGTCGGCAGAACGCCACACTTCTTTATAAATAGCATGTTGCATATCTGTAATATCTTCTGTCTCCCACACCCAAATCATATCGTTGGTTTCATGCGTATAATAATATTTCCCTTTATAAAAAATAGCACTGGGAGAACTTCCTGTACCAAGCAAAGGATTGGTAAAGGTTGACACCGTTTTGCCGCTTTCGGCATTCGGATTATTCCGACAGGCACCCATCATACACATAAGAATAAACAAAGGCACGTAACAAACTAATTTCATAACAATATTTCGTTGGGTATGTAACATGCAGCCAAAATTATACATTTCAACCAACAATTCAAGAAGAAATGGTCAGTTTTTATCTTTTATTTGACAAAACCTATCCACAAAAGAAAAAATAAATGGCAACCTTTGTATGTAGATTAAAACATCAAAAAAACATATTATCATGAAAAACATCAGTAAAGTAAAAGGAATGCTGTTTTGTGCGGCACTGTCAATGTGTTGTTCATGTAACCATACATCTACAGAGTTTAGTGTAATCATGACAGACCGACCAGACAGAATGGAACAGAATCCAAACTATGCGAATAATCGTTCTCCACTGCAACCGTCGCATTTTTTAAAACTCCCGGTAGGAAGTATCAAGCCGGAAGGATGGTTAAGAAAGTATTTGGAACTGCAACGAGACGGACTGACCGGTCACTTAAACGAAATCAGTGCATGGCTGGAAAAGGAAAACAATGCTTGGCTCACCAATGGAGGCGATCATGGATGGGAAGAAGTTCCGTATTGGTTGAAAGGCTACGGAAATCTGGCTTACATCTTAGGCGATGAGAACATGATAAACGAAGCTAAAACATGGATTGAAGCAGCCATAAACAGCCAGCGTCCCGACGGATCGTTTGGTCCGATAAACATGAAAGGCGATAAGCCTGAACTCTGGGCGCAAATGATTATGTTATGGTGTCTGCAATCTTATTATGAATATACCAACGATTCGCGCGTGCTAACTTTAATGACCAATTTCTTCAAATGGGAGTTAAGTTTGCCTGACGATAAATTTTTAGAGGATTACTGGGAAAATAGCCGCGGTGGAGATAATTTGCTTAGCGTATATTGGTTATACAATAAAACCGGTGAATCTTTCTTGTTAGAGTTAGCTGAGAAGATACATCGCAACACTGCCGATTGGACAAGACCTTCTACGTTACCCAACTGGCATAACGTGAACGTTGCGCAATGTTTCCGCGAACCTGCCACTTACTACATGCTTGATAAAGATTCTGCTTTATTAGCTGCTTCATACAATGTACATCATCTGATCAGACGCACATTCGGACAAGTGCCGGGAGGTATGTTCGGCTCTGATGAAAATTGTCGCATGGGCTATATCGATCCCCGGCAGGGCGTAGAAACTTGCGGAATGGTGGAACAAATGGCTTCGGATGAAATCATGCTCCGCATGACGGGTGATCCTTTTTGGGCTGAACATTGTGAAGATGTAGCATTCAATACTTATCCGGCAGCAACCATGCCTGATTTTAAGGCGTTGCGTTACATCACCTGCCCGAATCATGTGATAAGCGATTCGAAAAACCATCATCCGGGCATTGATAACTCCGGACCTTTCCTTGCCATGAACCCTTTCAGCAGCCGCTGCTGCCAACATAACCATGCACAAGGATGGCCTTACTATACCGAGCATCTGGTATTGGCTACTCCCGATAACGGAGCAGCTTTAGCTCTGTATGCTTCTTGCAAAGCGACCATGAAAGTAGGAGACGGACAGCAAATCGCTATTCATGAAGAAACGAACTATCCGTTTGATGAAGTCATCCGGTTGACTGTTCAAACAGACAAGGAAGTGGAATTCCCGCTTTACTTGCGTATTCCTACTTGGGCAAACCAAGCACAAATCCATATCAACGGACAGAAAGTTACGGCTCCTGTTACCAGCGGACAATATGCTTGTATCCGCCGCACTTGGAAAAACGACGATAAAGTGGAACTGACGTTACCCATGCAACTCAGTTTGCGTACATGGCAAGTAAACAAGAACAGCGTAAGCGTAAACTATGGACCGCTCACCATGTCGTTAAAAATACGAGAGAAATATGTAAAGAGCGACAGTAAAGAAACTGCAATCGGCGACTCACAATGGCAAAAAGATGCCGATGCAAGCCAATGGCCTACGTATGAAATCTATCCCGACTCGCCGTGGAATTACTCATTGGTATTAAACAAAGACAATGCGCTGAAAGATTTCAAAGTAATCAAAAAACAATGGCCTGCCGACAATTTCCCCTTCACGCAAGAAAGCGTTCCTCTTGAAATCAAAACCGTAGGACGACAGATTCCAAGCTGGAAGGTAGACCAATACGGACTTTGCCATGAACTGCCCGAAGCCGATGCTCCCAAAAGGGAAAAAGAAGAAATCACCTTAATACCGATGGGAGCTGCCCGACTCCGAATCAGCGCGTTCCCTAACACTTACGAATAATTCATTAACCTATTTATTATTACAATTCTATCATGAAGAAACTATTAACAACTTTATTCGCATTAATTTGCTTGAACGGATTTGCCAATCCGCAGCCGCGTCCTGAATATCCACGTCCGCAATTCGAACGCAGCCAATGGGTAAACTTAAACGGGACATGGAACTTTGAGTTCGATTTCGGAGAATCGGGTAAAGACCGCTCGCTACAAAAGGCCGAACAACTGAGCCAGCAAATTACTGTCCCGTTTTGTCCGGAAAGCAAACTGTCGGGAGTAGCGCATACCGATTTTATCAACTGTCTGTGGTATCAACGCAAACTGTCAATCCCTGCCGACTGGAGCGGGAAAAAGATATTGCTTAACTTTGGAGCGGTAGACTATTATACTGAAATTTATATCGACGGAGAGTTTGTACAGTCGCATTGGGGCGGTTCGTCTTCATTCTCGGCAGATATCACCCGATTCGTGAAAAGCGGACAAACACATAACTTGGTGCTTCAGGTAAAAGATGACCTGCGTTCGGGTAAACAGACCGGCGGGAAACAATGTACCAACTTTTATTCGGGAGGATGCTCCTACACCCGCGTTACCGGTATCTGGCAAACGGTTTGGATGGAAGCTGTTGACAAGAAAGGATTAAAAACAGCGGTAGTACGCCCCGACATTGACCAAAAACAACTGATTATTACTCCGGAATTTTATCAAGAGTCTAACAATACGCTGGAAATCGTGCTAAAAGACGGCGATAAGACAGTAGCAAAAAAAAGCGTTACCTGCTCAAACAGCAGTACCATCATACTTCCTGTCAAGAATATGAAGTTATGGAGTCCTGAGAATCCGTTCTTATACGACTTGGTTTATCAGGTAAAAGACCAGCAGGGAAACATCATTGATGAGGTGAAATCGTATGCGGGTATGCGCAAAGTACATACTGCCAATGGCATCTTTTATCTGAACAACGAGCCTTATTTCCAACGTTTGGTACTCGATCAAGGATATTATCCCGACGGAGTATGGACAGCTCCTTCAGACGAGGCTTTGAAAAACGACATCGTACTGGGAAAGGAAGCCGGATTTAACGGGGCAAGACTCCACCAGAAAGTTTTCGAAGAACGTTATTATTATTGGGCTGACAAATTGGGTTATCTTACATGGGGAGAGAGTGCAAGCTGGGTGATGGATATCAATGACGAACTGGCGGTGCGCAATTACATCGGCGAATGGACGGAAGTGGTAGCGAGAGACCGGAACCATCCGTCGCTGGTTACTTGGACTCCTTTTAATGAAACTTGGGGAAGCCGTGAAGGAGTTTATCCGCGACTGATACGCGACATTTATCATATAACGAAGTCAATCGACCCCACCCGTCCCATCAACGATGCCAGCGGAGACGACCATATACTGACCGATATCTGGAGTGTACATAATTATGAACAGGATGGAAGCAAACTGGCAGAACAACTGGAGTTTAAAGAAGGAAAAGAACCTTACCGAAACAGCCGCGACAAAAAATTCTTGGCCGTGTACGAAGGACAACCTTATATGGTAGACGAATTCGGAGGCATCGGATGGATGTCGGCCGAAGAGCGCAAAAATTCTTGGGGCTATGGAAACATACCTCAAACTCCCGAAGAGTTCTACACTCGCTTGGAAAGTCAGGTAAAAGCCTTGAAAGACGCTAAACACGTTATGGGATTCTGTTACACGCAACTCACTGACGTGGAACAGGAAAAGAACGGTATTTATTATTACAACCGTACTCCCAAATTAGATATGAAACGGATTAAGGCAATCTTCGAACTGATTCCTTCTTCGCACACTAACCTGAAATAATCATGAAAAAGGCATCTTTTTGTTTCTTATTCACCATACTGCCCTTGCTCTTGTCGGCAAGGCAGTATGGAGGTAATCTTTTCTTTCAGCGGGCAGATTCGTTACTGAACACGATATTAACTTTATATCAGGTTCCGAAATACGGACTGCTGATGGAAACTTATCCTCGTAACCCCAAGCAACAGATTACTTATACTGCCAACAGCGATGCTAATCTTACTCAGCAAGAAGTATCTTTCCTTTGGCCGTATTCGGCAATGGTTTCGGGCTGTGTCTCCATGTACAAAATATCCAAAGCAGACAAATACAAGGAGCTTATGGATAAACAAATCAAGCCGGGACTTGATTTGTATTGGGACAATACCCGGAAACCGGCGTGTTACCAATCATACCCCACCTTTGCAGGGAAAAATGACCGATATTACGATGACAACGACTGGATAGCTTTAGACTGTTGCGATTACTACGAAGCTACCGGCAAACAAGAATATCTTGACAAGGCTATCGCCCTGCATCGGTATATTTACTCTGGATGGTCGGACGAACTGGGTGGAGGAATCTATTGGTGTGAACAGAAACGTACCTCCAAAAATACTTGTTCAAATGCTCCGGCTACGGTTCTGTGTCTGAAGTTATATAAGCTCACAAAAGATGAAAAGTATTTGAAACAGGCTGAAGAAACCTACGAGTGGACCAAGACAAACCTGCGCGACCCTGAGGATTTTGTTTATTGGGACAATATCAACTTAGAAGGTCAAATAGGCTATGCCAAATATACCTACAACAGTGGGCAAATGATTCAGGCAGGCGTACTGCTTTACCAGATTACAGGCAAGGAGGCTTACTTACAGGATGCGCAGCAAACGGCTAAAGGGGCTTACGAGTATTTCTGCCGCTTGCAGCAAACGCCGAAAGGAGAAATGAGATTCTATCCCGACAGTCCGTGGTTTAATGTTATCTTGTTCAGAGGTTTAAAGGCTCTTTATCAAACCGACCATAACCCGACTTACATCAAAGCGATGATAGATAACGCCGATTTTGCTTGGAGATGGACGCGCGACAGCAACGGCTTGTTCAGCAACGACTGGTCGGGAAATAAGTCAAACCAATTTAAAAGTTTGCTGGAAAACGCTTGCATGGTTGAATTATTTGCAGAAATCAGCGAATTGTAACTCTATTTGTACGTTATGAATATCAAACATCTAATCATGGCAGGAGCCATACTGTGTATTCCTGCCGCCCACTGCCGGTCACAGCAAAACCGGCAAAGTGGAAATCCGATAATTCCCGGATGGTATGCAGACCCTGAAGCCATCGTTTACGGCGATACATACTGGATTTTCCCGACGCTTTCTCAGCTTTACGGAGAAGACACCCTTACTTATAAAAAAGATTTGGAGCGAAAAACCGAAGCCATCAATCAAGAATATAACTTACAAACGCATTTCGATGCTTTTTCATCGACCGACCTCGTTCATTGGACCAAACATCCGGAGGTGTTATCCATCAAAAATGTTCCGTGGGTAAAATATGCTTTGTGGGCGCCATCGGTAATTCATGCCAACGGGAAATATTACCTGTTCTTCGGCGGAAACGATATTCAGAACGATGAGCAGTGGGGAGGTATCGGAGTGGCTGTTGCCGACCGTCCGGAAGGTCCGTATAAAGACGCTTTAGGAAAACCGCTCATCTCGAAAATCATAAATAAAGCACAGCCGATAGACCAGTTTGTGTTCCGCGATGACGACGGACAGTATTATATGTACTACGGGGGATGGAGACACTGTAACATGGTGAAATTACGAAGCGACCTTTTGGCTTTGGAGCCGTTTGACGACGGGACGTACTACAAAGAAGTTACTCCCGAAAATTACGTAGAAGGCCCCTTCATGCTGAAACGAAACGGAAAGTATTACTTCATGTGGTCGGAAGGCGGATGGGGAGGCCCGGATTATTGTGTGGCTTATGCCATAGCCGACTCGCCGTTCGGACCGTTTAAACGTATCGGAAAAATTTTACAGCAAGACCCGCAGGTAGCTACCGGAGCAGGACATCATTCGGTTATCCAGATACCGGGAAAAGATGAGTATTACATTATTTACCATCGCCGTCCGTTAGGTCACACGGGGATAAACGAACGTCAGGTTTGCATTGATAAATTGGAGTTCGACCCCAATGGCTACATCAAACCCGTAAAAATCACCCACGAGGGAGTCCGTCCGGTTTCCTTACAGAAATAAATACGAAAAATTTCCATCCGAAAAACAGCCGAAAATTCCTTCGGATAAAAATGAAAACTTATCCGCATAAAAGGGTTGTTTGAACTTTATCCGGGCATAAAAAAATTCTACCCATAGGACAGGCAAGTCCTATGGGTAGAACCGGGTAACTTAACCGCATGAAACAAGTAACACTAACGGTAGCGTTTTTTTCGGAAGAATTTCTTATTTCTCTTGCGAGAGATGAGTTACGTAATCTTTCGGTAATACGCCGAATTGCGCCCTAAAGCATTTGGCAAAATAAGATGACGAACTGAAACCCGTCTGCTCACATACCTCCGTAATGCGGCATCCCTCCTTCAACAATACAGCAGCCCTGTTCAACCGGCAAAGTTTCAGATAATCATTGGGAGACATTCCGGTCAAGGCTTTAAGTTTACGGTAGAAATTAGAACGGCTCATGTTCATATCTGCCGCCAAGATGTCTATCGAAAAATTCTCGTCAGCCAGTTGCGCTTCAATCGCCTGCTGCATTTTTGTAAGAAATTCGCGGTCGCGAGGCGTAATGCTTATTTCTTCTTGTCCTTCGGGCAGGTTATGACTGTTCAGCTCTTGCATACGCTGATGGAAAACCATCCTTAACTTCAAGATATTTCGTATCTGCATCTTCAACTGAACGATAGTAAACGGTTTTTCCACGTAAGCATCCGCTCCGTACCTGAATCCTTCGGCTTTCGATTCGGGTAAGGTTTTTGCCGTAAGCAGTATAACGGGGATGTGAGAGTAATCAATATCCGATTTTATTTTGTTACAAAGCTCCAGTCCGTTCATTTTAGGCATCATCACGTCGCTCACCACTACGTCAACGGCAGTCGTTTCTAAAACTTTCAAGGCTTGCAGTCCGTTCGTTGCTTTTACCACCTTAAACCATTTGGCAAGCCTTGTATACTCCATGTCTAACAGTTCTACGTTATCTTCAACCAACAGCACGGTATATTTTTGTTGCAAAAGCGGGTCGTCCTCTTCAGTTTTCACCGGCGATTCCACCTTTTCATCCATATCCGATACGATAATCTGTTCTTCTATATCCGACTCACGGGCGTGAAGGGGAAGCGTCAGAATAAAAGATGCTCCACCGTAAGAATTGTCTTCTGCCCTCAAACTTCCCCCGCAGTTTTCCGCCAACGAGCGAGAGTACGCCAGACCGATACCTGTCCCTAACATCGCTTTGGGATTATCTACCTGATAAAAAGCCTGAAAAACTTTTTCTTTTTCATCGAAAGGAATCCCGTCTCCATCATCTTCTACCCGAATATCAAACTGTTCATTGAGTTGTTTCAACCGAATATCTATTCGGGTATGGGCATACTTCATGGCATTGCTAACCAAGTTTACCACAATCTTGCTGACTTTATCAGCATCAATCACCGCCTCTATCCGGGAGGTTTCCGGAACATCCAACGTCAGAACAAGACTCTTCAGTTCAGCCGAACCGATAAATTGGTTATAAATATCTTGCAATAGCTCTACAATATCGCAGTTCTTCAGATGAAGCCGTACTACGCCTGCCTCCATTTTCTGGAAATCCAGCAACTCATTGGTCACTCCCAACAGGTAATTTACATTCTTATCTATTACCGAAAGATATTTGCTATCTTCTTTGCTCCGGTCGGTAACGAGCAAACTTTCAAGCGGTAATTTAATCAGGCTAAGAGGTGTACGTATTTCGTGCACCAAATTGATAAAGAAATTGATTTTAGATTTATACAATTCTTTTTCTTTCTCTATCTGATAATTTTCCATCCGTTTGCGGTATTTATTCTTCAGATGACGGTCTCTGCGCCACAGTGCATAAGCAAGAAAACAAACCGCAAGCAAACAATACACAAGATACGCCCAGCCTGACAGCCACCACGGAGGCGTAACAATAATCCATAAATCAGCTACATCATTATTCCATTTCAAGTCATTGTTCGAACCACGCACAAGCAGGTGATATTTGCCCGGAGCCAGATTGTTATACGAAACATAGTTATTCTCCAAATCGTTAAACCATTCCTTGTCTACCCCTTCCAACTTATAAGAATAATGATTCTTACGGGGGTCTTGGTAACTAAGTGCAGCAAAATACACCGTAAAGCTATTATAGGTATAAGGTATCTTTACTTCTTTGGCCTGATAGAAGGGTTTGTCAAGATGCAACAACTTACGTACATCTTCTCTTTTATCGACACGCATCAAAGTTATATCCGTGATGTATACGGGAGGAACGTAGGCATTTGAAGGAAAGAACGAAGGACGGAAGGCGTTAAACCCATTCATCCCTCCCAAGTAAATCGTACCGTCTTCTGCCTTAAAAGAAGCTCTTTCACGGAACGGATTACTCAACAAACCGTCTGACTCGGTAAAACGCTGGTATTTTTCGGATGACATGGGGTTTAATTTCACAATACCTACATTCGTCGACAGCCAGAATGCTCCCGACTGGTCTTGCTCTATCGAATAAATAACCTGACTGGAAACCCATGAATTGTTTTCACTCAAATCGACAAAACATCTCTGGCGTTCGTCAAAATAGCACAGCCCGTTTCCGTTTGTCCCAAACCACATTACGCCGTTGCTGTCTTCAAACAACGTGATGACGGAATTATGGCTGATGCTTTTTTTGTCGTTACGCTTATGTTCATAATGACGCCAATAATTATCCGTCTGATTACATAGAAAAACCCCGCTGTTTGCCGTCGAAATCCAAATGTTGTTATGCCCGTCTTCCAATATATCCGTAATGGATATCATGACTCCAATGGTTGTTTCTGTATGGAAGTTGTCTTCTTCGGGATTATAATAACAAAGCCCCCAACTTGTCCCTACATAAATCCGCCCGTTACGACAGCCGTAAATCGTTTGCACATCATCGCTACATATCGTGTTCGGAGTGGTATAAGAGTGATTATAACTTTTTACACGCCTCGTCGACAAATCTAAGATTTTTAACCCGTTGGCAAATGTTCCTATCCACAATTTACCTTTATCCAAAAACAAGGCACGGATATCGTAAGGCGATTTGCCGTCTTCTTCCAAAGGATATTTATCGACCTTCCGAGTGGCCTTATCATATCGGTACAGCCCGTTACGAGTACCTATCCAGATATTCCCGTTGGATTCATCTTCGCAAAACGTATTTACCACACCGCTTTCGGGTAACACAAAACGGCGGAAGGGCTTGGCACGTGCCGACAGATAGCTTACTCCTTGCATGTTAGTCAGTACCCAAATACCGTTTTCGGCGTCTTCCATCAGCGCATTGATGCTCCGGTCGTTACCGGAAGAGTCGCCCACCGAGTTATCTATCGGAACCAGCGTTTTTGTCATGCGGTCGAAACTATACAGCCCGTTATCTGTTCCCACCAACAATTTTTTTTGCCTCCACGGTTTCAAACATTGGATAATCCGGAACTGGTCTGCTCCTATTTCATAATGGTTTGTTTCACCCGTACCTACATTTATACTGAACAGATATTTGCTGTTTGTTCCTATCCACAGCGTACTATCCACAAGCTGAATGCAATTGGCCTTATGGTTCGACTTGTTCCAATCTACATCCGAAGATGATAAGTGATAAGTTCGCTGATATGCTCCATGACGGTCGAAACAAAGAATATCATCTTGCAATGAAGAACAGTATATTTCTCCTTTTTGCCCCACACAGATGTCCCATACGAACGAAGAATACATATTGTTCTGCGTTAAAACGTTTTTCTGCGGGTCATAAAAAAACAGTCCTTGCCCTAACGTAGCTATACCTATCATACCGTCGGCCAACTGCACTATCCGGCTTACTTCACTACTGATAAACACGCCGAACTCGGTAGTAACATCGAACAGAACAAAAGCATCCCGATTACGCTCATAAATATAAATACCACAGTCTGTACCTACCCAGATACGCTTTTGGCTGTCTTCGTAAAGCGAACGGACAAAGTTATTTCCGAGCGACCGGTTTTCGTCTTGCGACGAACTGCGGTATATGATATTCTTCCTGCCGTCAAAACAGTTCAATCCATTGCTTGTACCCAGCCAGATAAAGCCATAGCTATCCTGCAAGGCACATAACACGGTGTTATGCGACAACCCGTCTTCTACCGTATATGTACTGAACATTAATGAGCCAGAAGCCTTTGCGGAAAGACATACTCCCCACACGGCAAACCATAAAAGAAGGCATTTCATCTCCCGCCTCATGCGTTTGCATGGGTCAACCTTTTTTTTCAAAAATAAAAATTGCATGAATATAATGATGCTTTGTTTCAAGATTTCAAAAGTAATGAATATTCTTTTTACTGTAAAGTTTTAACCGGAAAAATAGCTGCTCAAACGGGCTGTTTCATGCGAAATGTATCTGTAAAAACCATACGCTCGAACACATGCGGTTGCGCATAGGAACGCATCCGTATGCGTCAGGCAAAACATGCGGATGTTTTATCCAATTCTACCCGAAGAGTTTTTGACTCCGTAAACAACAGTCTTTCTTCTTATGCCGATACTTCTTAAACAAAAAACAGAAAAACAGCAACAATCAGCAACCATAAAACAAAAAAATCAGACCAACACACAATACATAAAACACTGTAATCCAACGCACTATTATAATATACACGTTTTCTGTTTATTGAATAGCTTTTCATCTTCCGAAGAGCAAAAATCACCGTTATTTGCAATCGGTAAATTTGAAAAATACCATGAACTTTTTTTATTAACCATTCTAAATTTAGTCACTATGAGCAAAAAAGAAGAAAAAATTTGCTTCTTGACCCGTAGCAACTTGTGGCGTGTCCCTTTATGTGCAGCCGCATTTTCCCTGCTTCCCAGCGGATATAGCTACACATGGGGAACCAACTCTCTGTTAATGCCTGACGCTTCCGTTGAGTCAATGCAACAGCAGCGGCCGATAAAAGGTATCGTTGTAGACGAAAACGGCGAACCCGTTATCGGGGCAACAGTCCGGCTCAGTGGAAGTAGCACAGGAACCATCACAGACATGGACGGACGATTTGAAATCAACGTAGCTAAAGGCGAAGAGCTGGAGATTTCATATATCGGTTACACAACACAAACTGTGAAAATCGGTAATTCCGGTTCTATCCAAGTCACACTGAGAGAAGCAACAGAGGTGTTAAACGAGGTTGTTGTAACGGGTTTCGGTATGTCGCAAAAAAAAGCAACACTGACCGGAGCCGTATCTTCTGTCAAATCGAGCGACATCGAACGCTCGGCTGCCGTAACCGCCAGTGGTGCTTTGGTAGGTAAAATAGCCGGATTGAACACACGTCAACAAAGCGGAGCGCCGGGTTCTACTACCGCCCTGCAAATCCGTAACATGGGTACACCGTTATTCGTTATCGACGGAGTTGTGAGTGATGAAGGACAGTTTAACAACATGGACTTCAACGACATCGAGTCAATATCTATCCTGAAAGACGCTTCGGCTGCCTTGTATGGTTTGCGTGCAGCAAACGGCGTGGTAGTGGTTACTACCAAAAAGGGAGCGCGAAACACGAAAAACACGGTTTCGATTAACGCTTATTACGGATGGCAGAAAAACTCAAAATTCGTTGACCCTGCCAATGTGAAAGACTACGTACATGCTTATGCCACTGCCGAAACTTTCTCCGGACGTACGGGAGGTGACCGCCGTTACAGCAAGGAAGAATATGACAAGTGGATGGCGGGAGCAGACCCGCAGTATCAAGGTTGGGACTGGGGAGATTACATTTGGGTCACTGCACCTCAGTTCTACATCAATACCAACTTTTCAGGAGGTACAGACAAAGCCAATTATTATGTTGCCATTTCTCACATCAACCAAGATGCCACGGTTCGCAACTACGGCAGTTTCCGCCGTACCAACGCGCAGATGAGCATCGAAATGAATGTGAACGAGCGTTTGAAGGTAGGTGCTACCGTTAACGGACGTATCGAAGACCGCCGGCATCCGGGTGTTCCGGGAACAGACGACTACTGGTTGCCGCGTTTCGCCACTTTGAAAAACCAGCCAACCAAACGGCCTTATGCAAACGATAACCCGAATTATCCGCAAAAAGTTTCCGACCAGCCGGAAACCAACTTCGCCATCCTGAATTACAATACTTCGGGTAAGGTATCAGACGTATGGCGCGTTATCCAACTGAACGCCACTGCCGAATATGAAATTCTGAAAGGATTAAAGTTTAAAGGACTGGTAGGATATTATTACGCATACAATGAATTAGACAATCAGGAATATACATTCAACTTGTATGCATACGACCCGGGCACCGACTCTTATTACGTTACAGACGCAATGACCAATCCGTACAGAGAACGTAATCGGGAAAAAGTGGAAGACCAGATTGGTAACTTCCAGTTAAACTACGACCGCAAATTCGGAAAACACTCGATTACAGCCGTAGCCAGCTTTGAAGCTAGCCAACGCAAACGCCCCAAAATGTGGATTCACTCTACCCCGGTATCCAATGCCATGGACTTAATCCGCCTGAAAGAAATCGTAGAATTCAACGATGACGGAGACCGCACCGAAGCACGTATGGGATACCTCGGACGTATCAACTATAACTATGCAGACAAATATCTGGTAGAATTAATCGGACGTTGGGACGGTTCATGGAAATTCCGCCCGGGACACCGTTGGGGATTCTTCCCGTCGGCATCTATCGGATGGAGAATCTCGGAAGAAAACTTCTGGAAAGAAAACAAAATAGGTCAGATAATCAGCAACCTGAAACTCCGTGGCTCATACGGCGAAGTAGGAGATGACAACGTAGCCGATTATGCTGCTTTTGATTTCTTGTCGGGATATACCTATAATAATGGAGGTGCTGTACTCGACGGTAACTGGATTGTTGGTTCAGCTACACGCGGTTTGCCTAATCAGGTGCTTTCATGGATGACAGCCAAGATACTGGACGTCGGAGTCGACATGGGATTCTTAAACAACCGCTTGAACCTGCAAGTCGATTATTTCCGCCGTCTGCGTGAAGGTATTTCCGAATCTCGTTATGACGTACTGATACCTAACGAAACAGGTATTGACTTGCCTAAAGAAAACCTGCGGTCGGATATGCACAAAGGTTTTGACGCTTCAATTAATTACACTGATAATTACAACGACTTCCATTACAGCGTGGGAGCCAACATGACTTATTCTCGTTTCTACGACTGGGAACAATACAAACCGCGTTTCAGCAATTCATGGGATGAATACCGAAACAGTATATGGCATCGTATGGGCTACATCAACTGGGGATATGAAGCCGTAGGAAGATTTGAAAGTTGGGAACAAATCGCTACCTACCCGATTGACAATGACCGCAAAGGTAACCGCACGGTTGTTCCGGGAGATATCATGTATAAAGACCAGAATAACGATGGTGTCATCAATGGTTTGGACGAACGCCCCATCGGTTATCGTGTAGACAGCACACCGACCATTAACTTCGGTATCAACCTCTCTGCTGCATGGAAAGGATTCGACTTGGCTATGGACTGGACAGGCTCCGGCATGACTTCATGGATTCAACGTTATGAAACTGCACGCCCGTTCCAAAATGACGGTAACAATCCGAGCGAAGTGCTGAAAGACGCATGGCATCTGTCTGACCCGTTTGACCCGAACAGCGAACTGATTCCCGGAAAATACCCGATGCTGCGCTTAAATTCAGACGAAACAAGTGCCTACGATACCAGTACATTCTGGATGCACAACGTAAAATACATCAAATTACGTAATCTTGAGTTTGGCTATACGCTGCCGCAAGCATGGTTGAATCACACAGGAATCAGCAATCTGCGTGTTTATATCTCCGGAACAAACCTGTTAACGATTTCGAACCTGAAAGGTATCATGGACCCGGAATGTGCAAGCGACAATGGTTTGGACTATCCGCCGATGCGAGTCATTAATATTGGTGTAAACCTTAAATTTTAAGTAAACAATGAAAAAGAGATATTTATTCGCAGCTTCACTGGCTGCTGCTATGCTGACGTTAAACAGTTGTAGCGACTTCTTGAATACCAAGCCTGACACGATATTAACCCAAGACCAGACTTACGGAGACCCGACATTGATAAAATCTGTAATAGCCAACTTCTACGGACGAACCATGCTGGGACAAAAAGTGGAAGACTGGGATGCTTGGACCAGCATCGACGAGGCTATTTATTACGACAGAAATGAAACAGAATATTTCGACCGTAACAAATGGTGTGATTACGACCATTGCTACGATTTGATACACGACCTGAATGTGTTCTTAGAGGGAGTGAAAACCTCTACCGCAATTGATGATGCCACGAAAGAGGCTTACATCGGAGAGGTGCGTTACATCCGTGCATGGATTTACTTTTGCTTGGGCAGAAGTTTAGGAGGAGTACCCATCGTTGGCGACCAAATATTCGACTATACTCCGGGAATGGATATCAGTACCATGCAGATTCCACGTTCTACTGAAACAGCTCTGTACGACTACATTATTTCGGAATGTCAAGAAGCCGGAAAGTTGCTGACTACGGAAACCAACACGCATAATGCACGTGCCAATTATTGGGTAGCCAAAATGCTTGAAGCACGCGCCGCACTGACTGCTGCTTCATTGGCTCGATACAACACTCCTGAAGCTCATCCGCAATTACGCACGCAAGGAGGCGAAGCAGGTATTCATGCTGAAAAGGCTGAAGGATATTATCAAACAGCACTGGCTGCGGCAAAAGAAGTAATTGAAAAAGGACCTTATAAATTGATGTATCCTACCGAAAATACCCCGCAGGCGTATGCCGATAATTTCTATAAAGCCGTATGTCAGAAGGATGGAAATACGGAAGTTATCTGGTGTTTCGACTTTGTAGCACCGGGAAAGACACATCAGTTCACCACTAACAACCTGCCTAAGAGCATCGCACAAGATACCGGATGCGACCGCCTGTCGGTAATCTTAGGCTTG
>ENA-OPIL01000064-OPIL01000064.1-human-gut-metagenome-genome-assembly--contig:-NODE-64-length-18909-cov-1.962077_pt1 | contig 18909 bp, 11 predicted proteins | sample MGYA00241398_ERZ501642 | MGnify/ENA primary metagenome ERZ501642 (study PRJEB25962, sample SAMEA2042288) | human gut metagenome | biome: human gut; feature: human-associated habitat; material: faeces... | reverse complement strand
CGGGCATTCTCGTGCAGTTCCAGTCCGGGGAGCGCGTGGAATATCTCGCCTCCGCTGTTGTTCAGCAACAGGATACGCAGGTTAGCCCCGTAATTCGGATTCCAAAGCGCATTCATGTCGTAGAAGAAACTTAAATCGCCGATGAAGATAAAGTTCAGTTTCTCTGAAGCAGCGGCATATCCCACGGCGGTAGAGAGCGAACCTTCGATTCCGTTCGTGCCTCGGTTGGATAACACTTCCACTTCTTCCGGCAAGTTGAACAGTTGTGCATAACGTACAGCCGAACTGTTTGCCAAATGCAAAGCGCAAGGAGCAGGCAACCGACGCATTACTTCGCCTATGGCACTCATCTCTGAATACGGGAAGGATGCCTGCGGAATAGCCTTCGATAGCGTTTCCCATTGGCGCGGGTATTCGGGCGTGCGGGTATTCATCATCGGAGCAATCTTTTCAAGAAACTCAAACGGGTCTATCTCTATTACCGTGGTGAGTGAACCGAACAAGTCTACTACCTCACCGTCAGCCGATATGTGCCAGTGTTCTACGGGCGGATGACGGCGGAGGAACTTTTTCAATCGCTTCGAGATAATGTGTCCGCCGTAAGTGATAAGCAGTTCGGGACGCATTTTCTGCTGCGCTTCAAAGTCCATCGAGCACAGTAACGGTTCGATGTTACGTATAGGGATTCCCGGAATGGTGCGGTTACTGATGTTTTCCGTAAACCAAGCGAAGTGCTTGTAAAGCATTTTGATGTATCGCTTGTCGAACAGGTATATCAGATTCATCTGCCCCACCACCATCATGCGTCGCTGATACTTGTTCAGTCGGTCGATGAGCGGTTGATAATCTTTGTCGTAGATGTTGAGTCCCTGATAGCGGGTAATGATACGCGCTTCGGGCAACTCGCTGACCGGAAGTTTGAAGAACGGTTCGCTTATGGGCACATTGATATGTACCGGTCCTTTTCCGTGGTGATTTAGTTCCAGCAACGCTTCATTGATAAGCCGGTTACAATACCATTCATCCTCATCGGTTGTTACTTCGGGAAGGTTTACCGATTTTTTTACCAGCGAACCGAATACTCCCGGTTGAGGCAAAGTCTGTCCGTCCATTTGCCCGATCCATGCTCCGGGGCGGTCTGCCGAGATAACTATCAGCGGAACTTGTTGATAAAATGCTTCGGCAACAGCCGGATGCAGATTCAGCAATGCCGTTCCCGACGTGCAGCAGACGGCGGCGGGTGTACCTCCGTGAAGGGCAAGTCCCAACGCAAAAAATCCCGCACTCCGTTCGCCGGTCACCGGGTAGCACGTAAATTCCGGTACGTTGGCAAGCGTTTGTACCAACGGAATGTTTCGGCTTCCGGGACAGAGAACTATTTTATGTACGCCGTGGGCTTTCAGAAGGGCGGCAAGTTGAAGTATGCTTTTCTTGTCGGTATACATAGCTGTATGAAAGGTATTATTGAATGATTTGCTTCATGGTATTCATCTTGTGGCGGGTTTCTTCCCATTCCGTATCGGCTGTCGATGACGGGAGTATGCCTCCTCCGGCATAGAGTGTGGTCTGTGCGTTGTGGATGTGCATACAGCGCAGGTTGACGTACAGCGTGGTGTGTCCCTGCGAGTCGAGCCATCCGATGATTCCCGAATAGTAACTGCGGTCATAGCCTTCGTTTTCGGGAATGAACTCGTAGGCAGCCTGTTTCGGCAAGCCACATACGGCAGGAGTGGGATGAAGTTCGCTCAGGATGTCGCCCAAGTTGTCCGTATTCTTCAAACAGAAATGGAAGTCGGTTTTCAAGTGAACCAACTGTCCGGCACGGGCGGTGTACGGACCTTTTTCGGTGAGCTTCGAACCGAATTTTTTTATCGTTTTACGCAGGTATTCGCTTACGAAAGCCTGCTCTTCGCGGTTCTTGTCACTCCAGTTTTCGGGCATCACTTCGCCTTCCATCGGCATCGTTCCGGCGAGCGATACCGTATGCCATTGGTTATCCTGCCCGCTCAGTATGATTTCCGGCGTGCTGCCTATCCACGTTCCGGTGATGGGAGTGTGGGTAAGCGATATCATCATACGCGGATAGCTGTTACAAGCATTGATGAACGCCCGGAGCGGTGAAAAGTTTTCCGGCAAATCGAGCGTTTCGTTTCGTGAAAGCACCAACTTTTTAAACGTCCCCTCGCGTAACGGAGCGATGAAACGATTAAACGCTTCGGTATAATTTTTCTTTCCGTGGGCAGTGCCCGTGTGTATGGTCTCTGCGGTTTCGGCTGACCGGATGAGGCTGCTGTCTGTATTCAAGTGTTGAAGAACCTCTTCTATTTGTTCCCACTCGCGTGCCGTGTGGTCGGGACGGATGATAACCCCCGGATGCTCCGGGCTGTAACGGAAAGGAGCAAGGACAAATCCGGTCTTTCCGTTCAGTTCGCTTAAATCTTCAAAAGTTTCTACTTCCTCGATTTCGTTCTGAAGAATTAAAATCGGCTCGTCTGTCCACGGCAAACGGTAGATGGCGAAACAGACGTGGCTTTGCGTCAGCCTGTCTATCAGTTGGTGTAATTTGGTTTCAGGTATGTTCATGAATGTTTCTTTACGATTTTGTTGACCACACGAGCCGTCGAAACCAACTGCCCGTTTTGGTTCATGATGTCAATATTCCAAGTATGCAAGGTTCTTCCCCGGTGGATGAGTGTTCCTGTCGCAGTGATGGTTTCGCCCACCGGAACCATCCTGAAGTGATTGGCGCTGACCTGTATGCCGCACGGCATTTCGCTTGCCGCACAGAGCGGGATAGACCCGTGTCCTGCTACGATTTCCGCCAAAGCCAACGAAGCGCCTCCGTTTAATACGCCGAAAGGCTGACAACTGCGTTCGTCTACCGGCATGGAGGCTTTTACGTAGCCATCTTTCATTTCTTGAAAAACGATGCCTAAATGTTCTCCCATCGAGTGCGACAAGTCGGGGAGTTCGTAGGACGTTTCATTGCTTGTTTGCATATTCTTTCAGATTATTTACTATGCAAAAGTACAAATTCCGTTTCAAACGCCCGATTACTTCTTGATAAATTACACTATGTTAATTTATTTCTTGTGTGAGAATCGGTCTCGAAAGAAAAAGCTAACTTTGTGTATATGACAGCACATTATTTTTTAACGACAGAGATATCCATTGAGTGTATCTGTATGATATTTCAAGACTCGGTAGCGCATACGTGTTGCCGTGACTACACCTCCGGGCAACTTCAGGCGTGGCTGAACCGTGCCACGGAAGAGCGATGGCAGAAGTTGAAAAACAGCGATTTGCATTTCATTGCCGCTCGATGCTGCGAAACAGGGGAGTATGCCGGATTTACTTCGGTAAATGCCGGAGGCTATCTGCACAGCATGTTTGTGCGCCCCTGTTACCAGCGTAAAGGGGTGGCCTCGATGCTGCTTCGGGCTGCGGAAACATACGCCATTGCGCAGGGAGCAGACGAGCTGCATACCGAAGCAAGCCATACAGCCCGCCCGTTTTTCGAGAAGAACGGTTTCGGCATCATTCGTAGGCAGACTGTGGACGTAGACGGGGTGAAAATGGATAACTGGCTGATGGATAAAAAGTTATGATGGGAGGCATATCGGTAAAAAACGCAACCGTATGTAACCCGTAACGCAACCGCATGTGTCAAGGGGTTTGTCGGGTAGAAATAAAATTTCTATTCGAAAGGAAAAAACGACTTCTGGATACAAAAAATGCGCCAAAACGAAGTGTGCATTCATCGTTTTGGCGCATGGTTTATAAGTCTGATGCTTGGTTAGAACAATTTGGCAGGATATTCGCCGGCGTCTACCAGAGCTTGAATCTTGTCGACTACGCTTTGGCGGTCGGCAGCATACGTTACGCCGAACCATTTTGAAGTTGTATCCAGAACTTTTACCGTAGCGGTTCCGTCGTTAATCAACTTGTTAACCAGCAGCGGAATAAAGAATTCTGCCTTGATGTTGCTGATGTTTGTTTTCAGGAAGTCGACAAAATAATCTTCCGAATACTTGAAATAGTCGGGTGTGAATCCCCACATATTCATAGATACCGGCGTATTGTCTTCTACCGCTACCCATTCTCCGTTTTCGTCTTTATAGCAAACCGGTCCGTTAACGCGCATGATTTCCGTCCGTTCTACTACGGTAGTCAGATGTCCGGCATCGTTGGTAGAGCAGATACCACGTGCTACCGCACCGCTTTCTGACAGCGTGTTTCCTACACGGAAACCTACCATGCAGTAATCATTCTTTGAGCCTTCGGGCAGTTCAGACAAATATTTTCCGAGTACGGCAAAACTGTCGCGGCCATAAAAGTCGTCGGCATTGATTACGGCAAACGGTTCTTTGATAACATCTTTACCCATCAGCACGGCGTGGTTTGTTCCCCACGGTTTTACACGTCCCTCAGGGCAGGTAAAGCCTTCGGGCAGGTTATGAATGTCTTGGAAAACGACTTCTACCGGGATATGATTTTCATATTTGCTGATAATCTTTTCGCGGAAATCTTTTTCGAAATCTTTACGTATAACAAAAACAATTTTACCGAATCCGCCGCGGATAGCATCGAATATGGAGTAGTCCATGATAGTTTCTCCGTTCGGTCCCAGACCATCGAGCTGCTTTAAGCCGCCGTAACGACTTCCCATACCGGCAGCCAGTACAAATAATGTTGGTTTCATAAGTATGAATTAAAAAGTTAGTAACACAGGCAAAGATAGAAATAATTATGCAGTCGAGCGCAGACTTTATCAACAAAATGTATGTCTCTTTCGGTTATTTTTACTATTTTCGCCTTTGCAACAAAACTAACTTGGAGATTAAGGTATGAGAAGATATGCTAAATGGAGCATCGGGATTGTTCTTGTTCCGTTTGCGTTATTTATAATTATATGTGTATTGCTGTATATTCCCCCAATTCAGCGTTATTTGGTGACGACGGCTACACAGTATGTTTCGGAGGCAAGCGGCATGAATGTTCATATCGGTCGGTTGTCTCTTTCTTTTCCTTTGAATCTTGTGGTCCACGAAGCGCAGGTGGTCGATAAAAAAGACACGCTCCTGAATGTTGACCGGCTTACGGTGAAAGTCCAGTTGTTGCCGCTCATTCAAAAGCGGATTGAAATAGACGGCGTCGGGCTGAAGGGAGCATCGGTTAATACCGGGAGACTGATAGAGGGTATGCAACTGAAAGGCGAGTTAGGAGAACTCTTCCTGCGTTCGCACGGAGTGGATTTATCCCCCGAAACGGCTGTACTGAATAATCTTTTGTTAAAAGATGCGTATTTTTCACTCTGCATGGCAGATACTACCGAAAGTGCTGACACGGCAGCCAGCGAGCCTGCTTTCTGGAAAATCCGGCTGGAAGATATTGACCTCGATAACGTTTCGTTTGCCATGCAAATGCCGTTAGACTCTATGGACTTTCGGGTGAAGATAGGAAACGGCACGCTGCGCGACGGTATGGTAGACCTCCGCAAGCAGGCGTATGCGGTAAATCGTTTAAGTATCCGTGAGGGAGAAGCGGATTATAACTCCAGTACGTCGCCTGTGCTTGAAGCCGGTTTAGACCCTTCTCATATACAGATAAAAGATATTAACATCGGAATCGATTCGGTGTATTATGAAGGGAATCACATCCGTGCGCTTATCCGTGAGTTTGAACTGAAAGAGCGTTCCGGCTTGGAGGTGACATCCGGTGAGGGCCGATTGGTGGCAGACGAGAAAGTTATCAACGTTCCTTCTCTTCGTATTCAAACTCCCGATTCTTATCTGGCTTTCGAGGCTTCAGCGGACTGGAGCTTGACGAGTGCCGAAGCCGACGGTAATCTCAGGGGGCGGTTGATGGCGGAAATCGGCAAAATTGATTTGCTGAAGTTCGTTTCCGGTATGCCTGAAGATTTTGCGAGGCGGTATCCTTCCGCTCCGCTCCGCATACAGATGGGGGTTGATGGAAATTTGAAAGAGTTGAGGCTGACGCAAGTAAATGCCATTCTGCCCGAAAGTTTTCGGATAGAGGCCGACGGAGTGGTAACCAATCTGTTGGATAGTGTGAACCGGCAGGGGAATTTACATTTGCTGGCTGCTTTCCAGAATATGAATTTCTTGAAACCTTTGACCGGGGGAGTAGTGCTTCCTTCGGGTATGAATATAAATGGCGACATGAATCTGAAAGGAAATCAACTCAACGCAGAGCTTGATTTGCAGAAAGATTCAGGAAAAGTTTCACTGATAGCCGATTACCATTTGCTGAAAGAAGCCTATCGTGCCGACTTGACGGTCGACAAATTAAATTTGCATGACTTCATGCCTGAAGATTCTTTGTTCTTGCTTTCTGCTTCATTGCGGGCTTGGGGAGCGGGTTTCGATTTCTTTTCTCCAAAGACTTCAATGGATGCTGAAGGCGGATTGAGCCATTTGGAGTACGGGTCTGCGGTTTACTCCGGTGTACGACTGAATGCATCGCTGAAAAAATCATACGCCACGGTTGACTTGGATGTAAAAGACAACCTGATGGATATTTCTTCTCAGTTGGAAGCTGTCCTTCATCCCAAGCAGATAAAGGCGGATATGAATGTTAGCGTTCGCAATCTGGATTTAAACGGGATGCGCCTGACGGCTACGCCTCTTAAGACATCGGAAGAAATAAACCTGCATGTAACTACCGATATGAAAGCAAGTCATAAGGCTCGGCTCTCGGTAAAAGATATTCGGATTATTACGCCGAAGAAAACTTTTAAAACCAAAGATTTGCATGTGGGAATCAATACGGCGCGCGACTCTATTCGCAGCTATGCCAATGCGGGCGATTTGACTTTCTTGTTCCGTGCGCAAGGAGGAATAGAACAACTGACCCGCCATGTTGAATTGCTGTCGACACGCTTGACGAAACAGTGGAAAGAAGGATATGTGGATTTGGACGCGCTTAAAGAAAATCTGCCTAATGCGACGTTTTATATCTTTGCCAAAAAAGACAATCCATTGGCAAATATGCTTGCAGTGCAGAACGTAAACTTTAACCGTTTATTTACAAAGATTGAAACATCTCCGGCAGAGGGATTAAAAGGAAAGGCGTATCTGTATAGTCTACGTACGGATAGTTTGGAACTTGATACCATTTATTTTAATATAGCCCAAGAGGTAGGGAAACTCGCATTCCGCAGTGGGGTGATAGCAGGAAACAAACCTTTTCAGGAGGCTTTCGATGTTTCTTTAAATGGTGAAATAGAAGCAGACGGGGCTAATATGCTTATCGAATATTTAAACGGAAAGAAGGAGTGTGGCGCACGTATGGGATTCGTGGCGAAGTTACAGAAAGATGGAATCAGTCTGCATGTTTCGCCCGATGACCCGATTTTGGTTTACCGGCAGTTTCAGGTTAATCCGCAGAATTATATATATCTGAAAAATGAAGGACGTATTGAGGCCGATTTGGGTATCTACGATAAACAGCATACGGGTATCCAATTTTATTCTACGCCAGACTCCCTTGCCCAGCAAGACCTCACTCTGGCTTTGAACCGGATAGATATAGCTGAATTTCGCCGGATTATTCCATACATGCCCGATATAGCCGGAGTGATTAATGCGGAAGTTCATTATGTAGAAGCCGGGAAACAGATGCAAGTATCTGCCGATATGAGCGTGAATAAGCTGGCATATAATCGGCAGCCTTTGGGCAACTGGGCGCTGAGTGCCGTCTATCTGCCGAAAGAAACGGGTGAGCACCGTATCGATGGCTTTGTAACATTGAACGACAGCGAAGTAATAAGCCTTAGCGGGTCTTACCTGTCGGCTGTCGAAGAAGAACAAGGGCATATCTCGGCAGAAATGGGGCTTCATCATTTCCCGCTCGAACTGGCGAATGCTTTTATTCCGAACCGTATGGCTATCCTTTCGGGGGATATCGACGGTACGCTTTCGGTAGACGGAGCGACCAATAAGCCGTTAATAAACGGTGAGATGAATCTGGATAGTGTGAATGTGTATGTCCCGCAGGCATCACTTAACTTGAGGTTTGATAATCGTCCAGTCCGTATCGCCGACAATCGTCTTACATTCGATAAGTTTCAGATATTTACTCGTGGAAAGACTCCGTTTGTTATCGATGGCGATGTGGATATGTCTGATTTTGCCGACATGAAACTCGATTTACGGATGGATGCACATAATTTTGAAGTGCTGAATGCGAAACGAACCAAAGAATCGATAGTATACGGAAAGTTATACATTGACTTTGATGCTTTGCTGAAAGGCAGTGTTACCTCGTTGAATTTGAGAGGAAATGCCAATATCTTAGGTACAAGTGACTTTACTTATATCCTTCAGGAGTCTCCGCTGACCGTGGAAGACCGCTTGGGAGAAACGGTTACTTTTGTCAATTTCAGCGATACGACAGGCTTGGGCAGGCATACCGTACCTACTATGACGTTGGGCGGACTTGACATGCTGATGACGCTTCATATTGATGAGGCCGTACAGTGTAGGGTTGATTTGGATGAGAACGGCAAGAACTATATGATGTTTGAAGGCGGAGGAGATTTATCGTTCCAATACACGCCCGAAGGGAATATGTTGCTGAACGGCCGTTATTCGCTGATGAGCGGCGAACTGAAATATCAGATGCCGGTTATTCCGCTGAAAACGTTTTATATCCGCAACGGAAGCTATATAGAATGGACGGGGAATATTATGAATCCGAATCTGAATATTCATGCTTCTGAGCGGGTACGGGCTTCGGTTGCGCAGGAAGATCAAAATACGCGGACGGTAAATTTCGATGTGGGTGTAAGTATTACCAATCGTCTTGAAAACTTGGGCTTTATGTTTACTCTTGAAGCTCCCGACGATGGAACCGTACAAAACGAGCTGGCAGGAATGTCGGCCGAAGAACGTAACAAATTGGCGGTTACCATGTTGGTTACGGGGATGTATCTCGCCGAAGGAAATAATACCGGAGGTGGGGGCTTGTCGGCAAACAGCATGTTGAATTCTTTCCTTGAGAGTCAGATTAACAAGGTAGCGGGCAGCGCACTGAAAACCATTGATGTCAATTTCGGAATGGAACAGACAGAACAAGGGGGCAATACGCAGACCGATTATAATTTCCAGTTTGCAAAACGTTTCTGGAATAACCGTTTCAGTGTGATTATCGGCGGGGAGGGATGAAAAGGAAAAAAAACCGCCCACCAACATGAATCTTTCATTGATAATATATCGTTGGAATACCGGTTGGATAATAGCGGGACGCGCTATATCAAGATTTTCCATGATAAGAATTATGAGAACGTACTTGACGGCGAAGTAACCGAAACCGGAGTGGGTATCGTACTGCGTAAAAAAATCAGTAAGCTGAGCGAACTCTTTATCTTCAGGAACAAGAAAAAGAAAAAACAGCCGGATGAGGATGCGGTAACAAATAATAAAGAAGGTATAAAAGACGAAAAAGAAGAAGAGTGATGAAACATACATTATATTTGTTGTTTGTCGGAGTATGGATGCTTTTCCTTACCGGATGCTCTACTACGAAGCATTTGGCCGAGGGCGAAACGCTTTACATCGGTATGCGTAAAACGACGGTTGATAACCTCGATGAAAGCACTATGGGGAAGAAAGCGCTTGAAGAGGCTGAGGCTGCCATTACCGTGGCTCCTAACAATGCCGTGTTTGGCAGTGGCAGTATGCGCTGGCATGTCCCTGTCGGGCTGTGGGTTTATAACCGTTTCCAACGCTACGAAAAGGGACTCGGAAAATGGATTTTCAATAAGCTCGCCTCAGAGCCGGTTTATATCTCGACCGTTAATCCCGATACCCGCGTAAAGGTGGCGAGCAACCTGCTCCACGATTATGGATTCTTTAACGGAACGGTGACTTACGAGGTAGACAGTACCGATAATCCGCGTAAGGCACGGCTGAAATATCATATCGACATGGGGCGCGGTTATAAGTTGGATTCCATTGCTTACGAAGGGTTCTCACCGCGTGCCGACAGTTTGATACGGGCTACCTACAACGAGCGTATCATTCGCCGGGACGATCATTTTGATGTTACCAAGCTGAATGAAGAGCGCGAACGCTTGGTGGCTCTTTTCCGCGACAACGGATATTATTATTACCGTTCCGATTTTATCACCTTTCTTGCCGATACTTTGATTCGTTCGGGCTATGTTAATTTGAAGATAGTTCCGAAAAAGAGTGTCCCGCCCGAAGCCTTGCGTACATATTATATCGGACATACTTCGGTCTACCTGACCGGACATAACGGCGAGCAACCTGTCGACTCGTTGAAGCGGCGTAACTTTACCGTGTATTACGCCGGAAAGAAACCGGGCATTCGGTATGGCGTATTGCGCAAACGCTTTCTTTACCGTAAGGGCGAGTTGTATTCGCAGACACGTCAAGACTATACGCAAGAGGCTTTGGCACGTTTGGGCGTATTTAAGTTCAATGAATTTCAATACACACCCCGGCACGACGGCTCGGATACGCTGGATATCCGGGTAAATTCGGTGTTCGACCTTCCTTACGACAGCGAGCTGGAGTTTAATGTCACTACCAAAAGTACCAAACAAACCGGACCCGGAGCTATATTTAAGCTATCTCGCAAGAATTTCCGGCGTATGGGAGCTTCATTGAATTTGGAATTGAAAGGTTCGTATGAGTGGCAGACCAGCTCTACGGTGGATGGCGAAAGCTCTGTCATGAATTCGTATGAATTGGGGGCGGCATTGTCGCTGAACTTTCCTCGCCTTGTCCTTCCGTGGGTACGTAATCGGGTTAATCCTTTCTTGTATCCTTCGGAAACGAACTTCAAGATTTATGTCGACCAAGTAAACCGTGCGCGTTATTTCAAGATGCTTTCTTTTGGTGGAGAAGTGTCGTACAGTTTTCAGCGGTCGCGCAGTGTGAAACACACCGTTACGCCGCTTCATTTGGCGTTCAACAAGTTACAGCATCGCACGGCACGTTTCGATTCCATCGCTGCGCAGAACCCGATGTTGTTCAACAGTCTCGACGACCAGTTTATCCCTTCCGTATCTTATACCATTACTTACGATAACAGTTACCGGAAAAAGAAGAACCGTATATGGTGGGAGAACTCTGTGACTTCTGCCGGAAATGTTACCTCGCTGATTTACGCGGCTTTCGGTAAGAAGTTCAGTGAGCGCGACAAGAAGTTCCTCGGAACGCCTTTTGCCCAATTCCTGAAGTATTCTTCCGAGCTACGTTACCTGCATGAGTTTAACGAGTATCATCAGCTTGCCGCCCGCGTGATGGGAGGTGTGATTTGGGCTTACGGAAACAAAACCATCGCTCCGTATAGCGAACAGTTTTACGTAGGGGGTGCCAACAGTATCCGTGCGTTCACCATCCGTTCCATTGGTCCGGGACGTTTCCATCCGGCGGAGAATGCGAACTATTCGTATGTCGATGAGACGGGCGATATCAAGTTGGAAGCAAACTTGGAGTACCGTTTCCGCATCCTGTCGAACTTCTTGGGCGGTAACCTGAACGGGGCTGTCTTTCTTGATGCCGGAAACGTTTGGCTGATGCGTAAGGATGAGGCTCGTCCGGGAGCAGAGTTCACGCTGAACCGTTTTTTCGACAGCATAGCAGTGGGTACGGGTATCGGTATCCGTTACGACCTTTCTTTCCTTGTGCTTCGTCTTGACTGGGGTATAGCCCTTCACGTTCCGTACGATACGGAAAAGTCCGGTTATTATAATATTCCCAAGTTTAAAGACGGTATGGGAATACACTTTGCCATCGGTTATCCGGTCTGATGAACCTCTTTTAATATATTTCTTATGGACGATGATATTGTAAAATTGATTGGAAATCCTGTGATAATCAAATGGATTATCACAGGGCTGTTGGTATTGTTCTCGGTGGTATGTATTTGCAACAAAAGGTTGAACCGTTACCTTCGGGAACATCGCTGGGCGGAAGATTTGCTTGGATCGTTAACGTTGGTCAGTGTATTGTTTTTGGGCGAGCAATATATGCCGTGGGGCTGGGCAGCCTTGATTGCTATTGTGTTAAACCTTGTACTATTTGCACGATTTTGGACTCCCCGCCGAAAGAAATAATTCCTTTTTGAAGAACTGAAAAAACGCATCCGCATGTGTCGGCTGACACATACGGATGCGTTACTTGTTTCTACCGCATGTGTATCTCAACACTTGCGGTAGAATTTTGAGCCTGTCACTCGTTTGTAAGACAGGCTCTTAGGTAAAGTGCTATTGTTCGGCAGCCATATCAGTCGTAGTAGGCCAGTAAGGATTCTGATACAACGATGACAAGTCAACCGATGCATTGTCTGAAGCGGTCAGCAAGAACTGACGGATGGGTAACGGGCGGAGGTAGTGAGCCAGATGCCATACGTATCCGTTGCGGAACACGTTGTTGTTCGTCATGTTCTTTTCATACGGGCGAAGGTATTCGCTCAGGCTGCGGTTGGATACGTTTGCCGATACGCTTCCGTCGTCAACGAATGTTCCTCCGTAATTCCAGCTTTCCATTGGCGTGTTCCACAGGTGGAAACCTTCTACGTGGTAAGGTTCGTTCTTCATTTGGTCGAGCGCGCGCCAGCGGGTCAAGTCCATCCAGCGTAATCCTTCAGCCATCAGTTCACAACGGCGTTCGCGGCGGATATTGTAAAGAATCGGGTCGGTCAGTTGTACGCCGGCTGAGTAAGAACCCCAGTCCAAGCGTTCGTTTGCCATGTTGGTAGCATCAATCGTAACCTGCGGGTCGACAGCATTTCCTGTAAATCCGGCAGCCGTACGGATAGCTCTCCAGTAAGTCAGAATCTTGTCGGATAATGTCTGTGTACGCTCGTATTCAGCTTCCATATAGTTGAGCAGTGCTTCGGTAGCGCGGAAAGTAATAGAACCTACGTAACCACCGTTTCCAGCAGTCAAAGCGCGGTCGAATGTTCCACCCTTGCGAATCGCATATCCCGTAGAGTATCCCCATTCTCCGTCACCACGCAGGATAGACGGTACGGGTTCGGTAGTAACTCCCTGATCGCCCGACGTATCATCCATGTTTTTGAACAAGTTGGTTTGTCCCGGTTCTTTCAGGAATATCTTCAGGCGCGGGTCGGCGTGTTGTCTTACCTCGCTGATGGTTTGGTCGGAATACGCAAATCCGTCGTGCGAAGCATAAATCGGTCTGCCGTCTTCCATTACGAAACTTTCTACCATGCTGCGTGTCAAGCCGATGGCATAGTTACCACGTGTTACGGCAACTTCTACGTTATTTGTAACGCCCAGACCCTTGCTGTATTCTCGCCACAGCAATACATCGGCAAAGCCCGACATGTCTGTGCTTCCGAACATGCTGAAGTAAGGATTGTCAGGGTCAGATTCCGATTGAGGTACTGTTCCGGTGTTTTGCGTAAGGCTTCCGATGTATTTGTCGGCAACCTCCTCTGCACTTTCCGATGCTATCTGATAGAAGTATTCGATTTCGTTATCAATGCTTCCCGACGGATATTCATAATTGGCATTATAGTCTTTCTCCTTGCCGGGCCATCCTTCGCCGTTGGGGACGAACGGAGTTCCTTTGAAGTATTTCAACCATGAAGCCTCGAACAGGGCGACACGTGATTTGACAAGCGTGGCAACATCGGGCGACAAGCGGTTTTTACGGGTATCGAAGTTGTCGGTCATGCAGATGCGTGCGCTATCCAGATCGTTGATGATGAAGCGTGCCACCTCGTTACGCGGACTGCGTGTTGAGGCTGCCACCAAGATGGCATTATCGTCGGGCAAAGCCTCCTTGATAATCGGCAGGTCGCCCCACTTTTGGAGCATGGTGAAATAGCTGTAAGCGCGGAAGAAATAAAGTTCTCCGATGTACTGAAGGATATTCTGTTCCGAGCCGGATATTTCGCCGTTATAATAATGTCCGAGTATCGTGTTGATAGAATAGTTGATATTCCGGATATTGGTCCAGCTCCAGTTGTCGCTATCATCCAAACCTACCAGCCACTGACCGGTGGCATATTTTCCATCGGCAGAAAGCCCCGTTTGGTTATCCGTATTATTGTCATTACCAAATGTCCCGTAGCTCCAAGAACCGTGTGAAGGAAGAACATCAGCATAAAACTTGTTACAAACAGCCTGAAGTTGGTCTTCCGTCTGATAATAATCTTCGGGAATTACATAAGAAGGCGGCTGCTTGTCTAAGAAATCTTCACAAGAAACAAGCGTGGTCGCTAATAAAGCGATAGATATATATTTTAGTTTCATAATCGTATTCCTCTTAATTAAAATGTAATGTTTAAGCCACATGATAAAGTTTTTGACAACGGATAGGCGTTACCGTTACCACCGTTACCTCCGGCAATGGTTTCAGGGTCAAACTGAGAGGCAAGGCTGGTGCCTGTCCACAAGTTTTCACCGGAGAAGTAAACGCGAAGATTCTGGATTCCCCAGCGGTTTGTGAGGCGTGCCGGGAATGTATAACCAATCTGTAAGTTTTTCAGACGGATATAAGCTGCGCTTTGCAGGTAACCCGTTTGACATTGCTGGTTCTTGTCGCTATACAGCGGACGCGGCAGATAAGAGTCGAGGTTTACGTCTTGGTAACCGTTTTGTACTGACCAGCTGTTTTCATCACGGAAATAATCAGAAACGGCTTCCAGTCCGGTAGCCCACCACTGTCCGTTGCTTGCCGCACCAAACAAGTAAGTACTTCCCTGCCAGTAATCACGTTTACCTACACCCTGGAAGAATACGCGGACATCAAATCCTTTCCAGCTTGCATTCAGGTCGAGACCGAAGAGATAACGCGGCGTGCTGTTTCCAATCACCGTACGGTCTCCCGTATCACCCAATGTTCCTGAACCTCCTGAGATTCTTCCATCGCCGTTGGTATCTGCATACATGATATCACCCGCAGCCCATGATGAACCTAAGGCATCTTGTCCTCCGTTAGGCAGAGTAGCCAAGTGGTCCGCCATTTCTTGGTCTGTCTTGGCAATTCCAATCGTGGTATATCCCCAGATTTCGTTGATGTAACGTCCTGCGATGTAAGTATCAACGGCATTGGTCGGGTTATTCGGATAGCGCAGAATCTTGGTACGTGCATCTGCCACGTTGAATTTGATTCCGTAAGAAAGTCCGTTATCCAAGCGGTCGTTCCAACCGATAGAAAGTTCCCAACCCGAAGTACGCAAGTCGGTATTGTTGGTTACCGGGACATCAGTACCCAAGATAGCTGGAAGTTCGGGAGCGTTACCCACCATGTCTTTGGTATTACGAACGTAGTAATCGAACGAACCGGTCAGACGGTTATCAAACAATCCCCAGTCAAGACCAACGTTATACGATTCGATGGTTTCCCATGTCAGTACCGTAGAAACAAGTCCCGGAGCCGTTGCCGTATTCGGTTTCACCCCATTCATCAGCCATGAACCGTCAGAAGCACCTACTGTCATGGTTTGGAATGTCTGATACCAGTTCGTTGTATTTTGGTTACCTAACGAACCGTAAGAAGCACGCAGTTTCAGTGTACCAACGATATTGTTAATCGGTTCGAAGAAGTTTTCGCGTGCGATATTCCATCCCAAAGATACAGACGGGAATGCCTTCCACTGATTTCCCTTACGGAAGCGTGAAGTACCATCGGCACGCAGGTTGGCTTCAATCAGATATTTGCCGTCGAAGTCATAGTTTACACGGGCGAAGAAACCGGCGGTAGTCCATTCATTGCGCGAACCGTTTACGTCCGGTGTAATGGGATTTCCGTTCACATCCAGTCCGGTAGTCAAGTCCACTTCCGATTTATCGGGGAACATCACACCGTTGTTCTGCAATCCGAATTGAGTTTGTTTCAAATCCTCGGCTTGGAAACCACCCATTACATGCAAGTTATGCTTGTCGTTAAATGAATGCGTGTATTCCGTATAGGCTTGGAAGTTGTAATAATTCTCTTTGTAGTAATCTTCGTGAACGTTCGAACTATCTGTATAGCGGTAAGGATTACCATTGATGTCGTGGTTATATTGCATCTGGCTGTCCCAGTGACGGTTTGCCGAATTAATATGATAGTTGAAATCAATGTGTGTAATCCAGTTCTTGATCGGTTCGATTTGGAAACTGATTTGGTGGTACGTATCATCGGTCTGTGTTTTATCTACACCACCTTCTGCCAAGCCCAAAGCCGGAGACGGAGCCGAGAAGTAATACCCGTTGCGGTCGTACAGCGGAAGAATCGGCCATCCCTGACGTGCCATATCGTTATACAGACTTTCAGTCAATGTAGCCGGACGCTTGTAATCCTCGCGAGTAAAACGCATGGTATAGTTAAAACGCAACCATTCGGTGATTTCCGAGCCAATCTTAGCCGTAGCGTTGAAACGTTTCAAGCCTTCTTCTCCCAGCTCCATGAAGCCGCCCTGATCAAGGTAGTTGAACGAAGCATAATAATTCAGCTTTTTCGTTCCGCCGTTTACGCTGAAGTTATGTTCTTGAGAGAACGTCCATTTTTTATATATAGCGTCATACCAGTCTACATCATCGATACCGTTGGCATATCCATCCAGCCACTGTCCGTTTTCGTTAGCTCCGATGCTGTATAAGATAGTTCCGTCTTCCGTGATGCGTTGTCCCGGTCCGTAAGGCTGTGCATTGTGGTAAGCTACGATTTGATCCATACGTTCTGGAGTGAAATATACGCCGTTACCTCCGTTGGCAAACGTATCGTTCATCCAGCTGGCGAAATTCACCGAGTTCATCATGTGATTCATGTTTACCGGCGTACCCCAGCGGAAACTGTTGTTATAGTTCACGGTTGTTTTTCCTTCCGTGCTGCCCGATTTGGTTGTAATCAAAATCACACCGAAGGGCGCACGCGAACCGTAAATTGACGAAGCTGCCGCGTCTTTCAAAACCGAAATGCTGGCAATATCCTGCGGGTTGATGGTATTCAGGTCGCCTTCCATACCGTCGATCAATACCAGCGGGTCTCCGCTTGTTCCTTGTCCGATGGTGGTTGTACCACGTACGTTAATGCTCGGCGTGTTTTCCAAGCTACCGTTGGTTTGTGTAATCTGCAATCCCGGAACCACACCTTGAAGGGCTTGAGTAACGTTGGTAACCGGACGCTGAGCGATTTCTTCCTGCGTAACCACACCTACCGCACCGGTAAGGTTTACTTTCTTTTGCGTACCGAAACCCACTACTACCACTTCGTCCAATACTTCAGTATCTTCTTTTAAGGTAACATTGATGGCTTTTCCCGGTTCTACTTTAATTTCTTGTGTTTTAAAGCCGATGAAAGAAATCTCCAACGTAGCGCCCGAAGATACGGATAGAGAAAAGTTTCCGTCTAAGTCTGTAACCGTTCCGTTTGTAGTACCTTTCTCAACTACGCTGGCTCCGATAACAGGTTCGCCCATAGCGTCTCTTACTGTTCCGCTGATTGAAACTTTGTTTTGGAGGGATGATTGCGTAACGGGAAATGATTCCGACGCAGCAAATACAGATGCTGGGCTTGCTATGAAACCCGCAGACAGCAACAGGGAATAAAGGATAGCCCGTTGCCGCTTGTTCATCAATACATCGTTTCTCATGTTTTTCAAGTTTAAGATATGTGATTGTTAATTCGACGCAAAGCTATTAAATTTTTGTATAATTGGATAAATAAAAATCGAGCAGAATTAGTCGAAAATCGTTCAAAGAAGAAGGGCTGGCAATCATTTTAATAGGGTGAAAATTGTGCATTACAACCCCTGAAAAGTTTGTCGGGATGAAATTTTATTTCTATTCGAAACGTTGGCAAACGCTATGGGATAGACTTGGTAACACATGCGGATGCGTTTTGGGCATGTAAAAAGGAAGGCAGACATGCTGATTCTTCGCGGTAAAAAACGTATTTTTGCAGACAAACAACCGTAGAATATGAAAAAGGTATTTTTTTTATTATTAACCCTGACGGCTTGGAGCATGGCGGTATGCACGGGCTGTCAACAAAAAAGCAATTCCATGAACAAGGGAGATGAAACGTTGGTAAAGTTTGAAACCACAGAAGGAAACATTACGATTAAACTGTATAATGAAACGCCGAAACATCGCGATAACTTTATTAAGTTAGTAAAAAACGGTACGTATGACAGCACTTTATTCCATCGCGTGATTAAGAATTTCATGATTCAGGCAGGCGACCCGAAGAGTAAGGATGCGGCTGATACGGCAATGTTGGGAAACGGTGACGTGGGTTACACGATTCCGGCAGAAATCAATCCGAAATTTTTCCATCGCAGGGGAGTGCTGGCGGCTGCTCGTCAGAGCGACGAAGTGAACCCGAAACGCGAATCGTCGGGATGCCAATTCTATATCGTGACCGGAAGAAAGTTCAGCGAGGCACAGTTGATTGACTTGGAAAACCAGTTGAATGAATCTCGCGTAGGCGAAGTATTCAATGAACTGGCTCGTAAGCACATGAAAGAAATCTACAAGATGCGTCGTGCGGGCGATAACGACGGTTTGCTGGAACTGCAAGACAAACTTGAGGCAGAAGCACGTGCCCAAGTGGATAAAGAGCCGGCGTTGCAGTTCAGCAAAGAGCAAGTTCAAGCCTACACCACGGTAGGAGGTGCGCCCCATTTGGATGGAGAATACACCGTGTTCGGCGAGGTGGTGGAAGGGCTGCAAGTGGCTGAGGCCATAGAAAAAGTGCGTACGGCAAAAGAGCGTCCTTTGCAGGAGGTCGTGGTACGCAAGGTGACGGTATTGGAATAACCGTCAACCGTATTTCACGTACCCTAAACGCGTATATTTTACGCCCCGGCTCTCGTAATGCCCCATGACGCGGGCGGAGAGCGTGATGTCCATGCCGGGTGAAAACTGGCGGCTGAAGACACTCAAAACATTGGGCG
>ENA-OPIL01000045-OPIL01000045.1-human-gut-metagenome-genome-assembly--contig:-NODE-45-length-21408-cov-3.501054_pt1 | contig 21408 bp, 15 predicted proteins | sample MGYA00241398_ERZ501642 | MGnify/ENA primary metagenome ERZ501642 (study PRJEB25962, sample SAMEA2042288) | human gut metagenome | biome: human gut; feature: human-associated habitat; material: faeces... | reverse complement strand
ATTTTATCCGCTTATGCAACTTATAATCAGGGATTTAATTTATAGAAGTCCCCTTTAGAAAAAAATCATATTGAAAAAATTCTTCAAGCATTTCATTCCAGTGAAGATATAGAGCAATTTAAACAATCTGTTTCAATTGATGATATAGCTAACAACGACTTTGATTTGAGCATTCAGAAATATGTCTTTATCAAAGACGTTGAAGATGAAGAAATAAGTTTCTCTGGCGCTATATCAAAATGGAAAGAAAGTAAAGAAAAGGTTCATGTCAATTATTCTTCCCTAATAGATTTATTAAGTAATGGCAACATATAGATTTGATGAAATAGCAATAAATAGCACTAAAAAGAAGAAGCCTACCGAAGAAGATAAGGTTCATTATATTGGGTTGGAACATATTGATCCGGGTTGTTTTAATATTGTTCGTTGGGGTTCGGATGTGGCTCCAACAGGTGATAAATTGCTTATGCAAAAGGGCGATGTTCTATTTGGAAAACGAAGAGCATATCAACGTAAAGTTGGCATAGCACCCTTTGATGGGATTTTTTCAGCTCATGGAATGGTTTTAAGACCTAATACTGAAATTATTGATGCAAATTACTTCCCTTTTTTCATAAGTTCAGATAGATTTATGGAAACAGCTGTACGTATATCAGTTGGTGGTTTATCTCCCACAATTAACTGGAAAGATTTGGCAAAACAGGAATTTGATTTGCCTCCACTGGAAGAACAAAAAGTTTTAGCTGATAAATTATGGGCAGCTTATCGTCTGAAAGAGGGTTATAAGAAACTCCTTGTAGCAACAGATGAAATGGTGAAATCGCAATTTATCGAGATGTTTGGGAATCCTGTAAATAATTCAAAAAGCTGGCCTACAAAAGCTATAATGGAAGTAGCACCAGAGCAACCTTCTAAAAAACAAATGCCAGGAAAGGTATGGCTACTAAATCTTGATATGATAGAATCAAACACAGGCAAAGTTATAGAGAAGGTATATGAAATTTCAGATAATACGTTATCTGTGCAGCCTTTTGATGAGGATAATGTATTATTCTCAAAATTACGTCCTTATCTAAATAAAGTAGTAGTTCCGGATGAATATGGTTTGGCGACAACTGAGCTTGTACCATTGAGGCCTAATCAAGAAGTATTGAATAAAGTTTTTCTGAGCTATCTATTAAGAAGTCAGCAATTCGTAACCTTTGCGAATAAAATATCAGGGGGAACTAAAATGCCACGAATGCCTTTAGCTGAGTTAAGGAATTTTAAATGTATTTTGCCACCTATGTCTGAACAATTAAAGTTTGTAAGTATTGCTAAACAGGCCGATAAATCAAAATTTGAATTAAAACAATGTATTGAAAATATAGATAAAGTCATCAAAAGTTTAATAAACGGATAATGGATAATTGAAGACTAAAACGTTGTGCTGCCATATCAATTAATTTAAAAATATTGAAATATGAAAACAATCTTGATAAATGATATTGAGCAGGCTATGCAAGGAGTGTTAAACAACGAGCAAATGAGCCAATTGCGAAAGGTACTTGAATATGCTTTCCGCAACATCAACGTGTCTTCAAAAAGCATTGATGAACAGATTAGTGACGATAGTGTGAAGCTGATAGATAACTTTCTTTCCGCCAAGCGAGTAGAGGGTTGTTCCGATAAATCTATACACTATTATAGGAGTACACTGAATAATGCAATCCGTAAAATTGAAAAGAATGTACGTCACATTACAACTGATGATCTTCGTAGCTACTTAAATGAGTATCAACAAACAAGTGGTGCTACAAAAGTTACAGTAGATAATATCCGCAGAATCTTATCAAGTTTTTTCTCTTGGCTTGAAGATGAAGATTATATAGTGAAAAGTCCTGTAAGGAGGATTCATAAGGTGAAGGTTGGTAAGACAGTAAAAGAAACTTATACAGATGAAGCATTAGAACAGATGCGTGATTACTGCGATGGAATTCGAGATTTGGCTTTGATTGACTTGTTGGCTTCAACCGGAATGCGTGTAGGAGAGTTAGTAAAACTCAATCGAGAAGATATAGATTTTCAGAATCGTGAGTGTATCGTTACGGGTAAAGGAGACAAGCAGCGTAAGGTCTATTTTGATGCTCGTACGAAGATACATTTGCAACGCTACTTAAATGAGAGAAATGATAATAATCCGGCTTTATTTGTTTCTTTATTAGCACCTTATGAACGGTTGCAAATCAGTGGTGTGGAAATCCGATTGCGTAGGTTGGGAAGAGAGTTGAATATACCCAAGGTACATCCTCATAAATTTCGTCGTACATTGGCTACAATGGCGATAGATAAAGGCATGCCTATAGAACAAGTTCAACACCTCCTTGGGCATCAAAGTCTTGATACAACATTGCAATATGCAATGGTTAATCAGACGAATGTAAAATTGTCTCACCGTAAATTCATTGGATAGTATGTCGCAATTTATCGAGATGTTTAAGAATATACCTTCTGTTAAAATAGCTGATTGCTGTATAACGGTATCTGGAGGTACTCCCAATACAAAGAAAATTGAGTATTATGATGGAGGAGATATACCATGGTTGTCTAGTGGTGAAATTAATCAAGGGTATATTTTTTCTACTGATAAATATATAACGCAATTAGGCTTAGAAAACTCATCTGCAAAATGGGTTCCTGCGAATAGCGTAGTCATTGCAATGTACGGTGCAACAGCAGGTAAAGTGGGGTTTATAAAAATTCCACTTACAACCAATCAGGCAGTTTGTACATTATTACCTAATGATGGCTTTGAACCTCTATACTTATATTATGCTACATTGTCAAAAACATCATGGATGATATCACAATGTCGTGGAGCTGCACAGCCAAACATATCACAAAGTATTATTCGTAGTATGGAGATACCTATGGCAACAATAGATGAGCAAAAACGATTTTGTAAACTTCTGACACAAGCCGATAAATCAAAATTTGGCGACTTCAAATCGCAATTTATCGAGATGTTTGGTAATACTTCTAAAGAAATGTTGGGTAAATTTATCCAAGTAATAAGAGGTGTATCATATAAACCATCAGATGTTAAAACTGCTGATGATCCAGATACAGCAGTTATATTACGCTCAAATAATATAAATGATGCTAATTTAAATACTGATGAAGTTGTATATATTAATAAAAATAGAGTGTCTGGAGATCAATACCTTAGAGTAAATGATATAGTGGTATGTGCTTCAAATGGAAGTAAGGCTTTGGTTGGCAAAGCGGCGATTAATAAGACTCTTACTAACCAATATGCCCATGGTGCTTTTTGCCTTCTTGTAAGGCCCAATGATAACATTAATCCCGTTTACTTAAATACATTCTTCCAAACTTCTCTTTATAAGAAACAGATAGACGAGTTGGCTGCAGGTAGTAATATCCTTAATATCAAGCAAGAATATCTTACAAACATGATCTTACCATTGCCAATAATTGAAGAACAAAACAAGTTTGCCATTATTGCGGAACAGGCCGATAAATCAAAATCTTATGTTTGGACAGCATTAAAAAATTTAGAATCCATGTTAGGATATTATATAAGGCAAGTAGCCTAATCAAATAGATATAAACGAAAAATATTATATAGTTATGTTTAACGAAGATAATACAGTGGAGCAAATGCTCATAAGTGCAGCTACTCACAGTGGCTGGCAATATGTAAAGGCAAGTGATGTACCGCGAAGCACTGATTCTGTTCTGGTTGAATCTTGGTTGCAAGAGGCGTTAATCAGGCTTAATCCTATCACACTACAACAGGCCGAGCAGGTGATTTATAAACTTCGTGCCGCTATTACCTGTGGTGGAAATTTCGATGAATTAGTGACAGCCAATGATCGTTTTCGTGCATTATTGTTTACCGAGAATACAGAACCATTTGGAAAAGATGGTGAATATATCCCGATTCGTTTCTTCAGCGATGATCCTGCGGAAGACTATTGTGTAGTTACCAATCAGTGGGAATATCCAAGACCGTCTGTAGACGGAGGTAAACGATTAGATTTGGTGTATCTTATCAATGGTGTTCCTATTTGCATCGGAGAAGCGAAATCACCGGTAAGACCTCAGGTAACATGGGCAGATGGGGCTACTGATATGTTACATTATGAAAAGAGTATTCCTGAGATGTTTGTTCCTAATGTATTGACTTTTGCTACGGAAGGTAAAGAACTTCAATATGCAGGAATCTGTGCGCCAGTAGATAAATGGGGACCTTGGTTTAAGGATGAGCAGCGCCAACATGGAACTATTGAGTCTGTAAAAAGTAATGTAATAAGCTTAGTTGAACCTAATAGATTGCTTGACATCTATCGTTATTATAGCGTATTTACAGGAACATCATCAGGCAAGAAAATAAAGATTGTATGCCGATACCAACAATATTTAGGAGGTGAAGCAATAGTTCAACGAGTACTCAAAACCTATCGAGAGAAGCAAGGACCGAAGAAAGGTCTCATTTGGCACTTTCAGGGTTCAGGTAAATCATGGTTAATGGTATTTGCTGCACAAAAGCTTCGTTTGCAAAACGAATTACACGCTCCAACAGTTGTAATTGTGGACGACCGTATTGATTTGGAAGATCAGATTACTGGTGATTTTACTCGTGCAGAAATCCCCAATATTGAATCAGCCAAAACAAAAGAGGAGTTGGTAGCATTCTTCAAACAAGACCAACGTAAAATTTTAATTACCACTATCTTTAAGTTTGGTGATGTGGAAGGTGTACTTAATGAACGTGACAATATTATCTTGTTGGTTGATGAAGCCCATAGAACACAAGAAAAAGATTTGGGGCAGAAGATGCGAAACGCACTGCCTAATGCATTTTTCTTTGGGCTTACAGGTACGCCTATCAATAAGCGAGATAAAAATACTTTCCTTGCTTTTGGTGCAGATGAAGACATGGAGACTGGAGGTTATATATCAAAATATACATTTCAGAATTCTGTGGAAGATGGTGCTACACTGGAATTGAACTTTCAGACTGTTCCAGTAGAAATGCATCTTAATGAGGAACAGTTACAGGAGGAATTTGATGAATTGACTGATCAGATATCAGAAGCAGAAAAGAATGAACTGGTTAAACGAACCTCTGTAGAAGCATTCTTCACGGCTGAAAAACGTATTAATGATGTTGCCCGCTACATCGTTAACCATTTTAAGGCTTATGTGGAACCTAGTGGAATGAAAGCACAAGTTGTTGTGTATAATCGTGATTGTTGCGTAAAATACAAGAAAGCCATTGATGCTTTGTTAGGTACAGAAGATGCCACAACAATAGTGATGCATACGGCCGGAGATAAGGCGGATGATTATAAAGAGTATCGTAGAGATAGAGATCAGGAAAAGAAACTGCTTGATCAATTCCGAGATCCATTGTCACCAATAAAAATGGTAATTGTAACCTCTAAACTTCTTACAGGTTTTGATGCCCCTATACTTCAATGTATGTATCTTGACAAGCCAATGAGAGATCATACGCTTTTACAGGCTATTTGTCGTACAAACCGAAAATATACTGTGGATAAAAAGTGTGGTTTGATTGTAGATTTTGTAGGAGTATTCGACAATGTGGCAAGGAGTCTTGCATTCGATGAAGAGACGGTTAAAACAGTAGTAAAGAATATTGATGAAATTAAAGCTTTAATCCCTAATTTTCTACAAGAATGTCTTGATTTCTTCCCTGGAGTTGACCGTACGATTGGTGGTTGGGAAGGTCTTCAAGCCGCTCAGCAGTGCTTGTTGGATGATAAGACAAAAACCGATTTTGCACGCCATTTTGCCCGGTTGTCTAAGGCTTGGGAAACTGTAAGCCCCGACACTGTGCTTACTCCGTATCAGTCAGATTATACTTGGCTGGCACAAGTTTATCAGAGTGTTCGTCCTGTCGGAACTAGCGGTTCACTTATTTGGACATTATTGGGTGCCAAAACTATTGAAATAATTCATCGTAATATAGATACAATTGATATAGGAACACCTCTTGAAGACTTGGTTGTTGATGGCGATGTAATCGATATGGTATTGGAGCAGGCAAAGGACAATCCTAAAAAGATTTTGGAAGTTGAGAAAATGCTACGTTTAAGATTGGGTGAGCACCGTGGTGATCCAAAATATAAGGCATTTGCAGAAAAACTGGATGAACTTCGCCGTCACATGGAGGAAAATCTTATTACAAGTATTGACTTCCTTCGCAGCTTGTTGACTCTTGCCAAAGAAGTACTTGAAGAGGAAAAGAATTCCAATCAGCCACTTGACAAACGTGAGCAGGCAAAAGCTGCGCTTACAGAATTGTTTGAATCAATAAAGACTGAAAATACTCCTATCATTGTAGAACGTGTTGTCGCTGATATTGATGAAAACGTGGTAGCTATTGTACGTAAGTTTAAGGACGCTTTTAAAAGTATTACTGCTCAACGAGAGATAAAAAAGAAGCTACGTTCAATTCTTTGGATTAATTATCAAATCAAAGACCAAGAGGTCTTTGATAAGGCTTATCAGTATATTGAGATGTATTACTAAGTACTTGAAGTTTGAGAAGTTTTAAGTGACTTAAAAATGGGTATGACTAAAAATGGATAGAATAGAGAACGCTATAAATAATCTCTTGATTAAGCCAAATGAGGCTTTAAAGTCACGTATCGAAGAGGTAAGGTATTGTATTGACATACCAGACACTAATTCGAAGGGGTATTGTTATTGTCTAAAAGTTGATGCTAATGGTACGTTAAGACTTAAAGATTTAATAGATTATCTTGATACTCGAATAGTTGATTATGCAATTCCCAAAAAAGAAATTGATGAAGCGAAAAATGATTTTAATAACACTGGATCTACAAGAAAAATCATTCAGTTAAAAAAGAAAGCTGAAAATCTTTTTACTGATTTGAATAAAACTGGTGAAGGTGGTGAAATCTTATTATATATTCTTACACAGGATATTTTGAAGCTTCCTCAACTGATAAGTAAAATGTCTTTAAAGACATCTCCCAAAATGCATTATCATGGAGCAGATGGTATCCACTTCCAATATGATAGCATAACTGGAAATTTAGAACTTTATTGGGCTGAGGCTAAAATGTATCAGGACCTAAATGCAGCTATGGTAAGTTGCTTTGATAGCTTAAAAGGTTTTCTACTTGATCCGAAAGGTTGTAAATCTACACAAGAAAGAGATATTGATTTGATTACATCGAATATACACCAAAATATAAATAATGAGGCTATTGAGGATATACTTGTAGAGTATTTTGACAAAGATAAAGAACAGTCAAATCATTTAGTTTATAAGGGCGTATGTTTTATTGGATTCGATTATGATAAATATCCAAGTAATACAGATATTACAAAAACGACTGCAGATATAAAAAATGCTATATTAGTAGAGTATGACAAATGGCACAATAGCGTAGGAGACAAGATAAAAGAACATATGAATCTTGATAAAAAAGAGATTCATGTGTTTTTGATGCCTTTTCCTTCCGTTGATGAATTTAGACAATATTACCTTCAAACAATTAAATGATGTTAGCTGAAAAAGTTTATAATTTAAGTAGTTTCAATCGTCAATATGAGGCTTTACTCATATTATCTGTTTGTGAGACCATCCCTAATTTAGTTTGGGATAGAGATAAATCTGATTTATTATCTCAAATAGATTGGAATAATATGCTGAGTATAGCATCTCTGTTTAGCTATTGTAATGAAAGTAAATATTTGGATGCGGCTCTTCGTATAGCTCAAACGTGTCTAGTACAAGAAGAAACTAACGAAAATCAGAAAAATGCAGCTGCATTTATACTAGATAATTTAACAAATAAACCAGCACTTAAAATTGCATTAGATAAGCAGTTTATAAAAAAGGACTTTAGAGATAATTATCCTTTTGCATTGAGACTTCAGCAAAGCAAATCAGATATTGAACATACGATAATAGTAAATGATGAAGTATTCCTTTTAAATAGGTTCCAAAAAGAAGTTTATTATGCATATAAACATAATGAAACAATAAGTATATCTGCACCAACCTCGGCAGGTAAGTCTTACATTCTATGTACTCTTTTGTTAGAGGAATTGACAGAAGGCAATAAGAATATTGTTTATGTTGTGCCAACAAGAGCACTTATAAGTCAGGTAGAAGCTGATTTAAAAGCACTACTGAGACAATATAATTTAGAGAATCAAACTAATATAACAACAGTACCACCTCAGGAAGATATTTTAGATAAGAAATCCAATGTCTTTATTTTTACGTCTTCATTGGTTTTTATATGGGAATTCTAATTGTAAAATTGATATTCTTATTATTGATGAGGCTCAGAAAATTGAAGATGGGAATAGGGGAATTTTGCTTCAACAAAAAATAGAAGATGTTGTTAAAGCAAATCCTGAAATAAAGGTATTCTTCTCCAGTCCATTTACCTCAAATCCGGAGATACTTCTGGATAATGTCATTAATAATAGCCGGAAAAGTAAGGTTAATACTCAGTATATTGCAGTTAATCAGAATCTTTTATATGTTTCTCAGGTACCGAGAAAAATCAGAGAGTGGCAAATTCATTTATGTACTGTTAAAAACACTATTTTGTTGGGGAAAATTGTAATGACAGATCGTCCAACAACAGAACTGCATAAAATAGTTCATACAGCTTATCAAATATCGAATAGAGGTGGATGTTTGATTTATAGTAATGGGGCTGCAGATGCAGAGGATACAGCAAATTTACTTTACGATCTGCTGCCAGAGTGTGAACAAGATTCTGAAATTGAAGAACTAGTTAAATTAGTACAGAGCACTATTCACACCCAATATGTTTTAGCAAAAGTTTTATCAAAGGGAATTGCATTTCATTATGGAAATATGCCTTTGCTTATAAGAAATGAAATAGAGAGATTGTTCTCTATAGGTAAAATAGAATATTTGATCTGTACTTCAACTTTATTGGAGGGGGTTAATCTTCCTGCTAAATCTATTATTATAAGAAAACCATCAAGAGGTAGAGGAAATCCATTGAATCAAAATGATTTTTGGAATTTGGCGGGTAGAGCAGGACGATTGGGAAAAGAATATAGTGGAAATATATTTTGTATAGAACCATTAAAATGGGATATTTATCCTGAACCAAATAAAACGAAACAAGAAATTAAAAGAGCATTAAATGTTGTAGAAAGTAAAGGGGATGAACTTCTGGAATATATCCGGTGTGGGGCACCCAGAAAAAAGGCAGGAAAGTGTCCAGATTTAGAATTTGCTTTTGGATATTATTATATAAAGTACGTTTTGGACAAAGAGAATGCACCTTCAAATCCATTTTATGATAACTTGTTGTGTGAGTTGAGAACTCTGCAATCGATAATTACATTACCAGCTTCAATTATTAAGAAAAATCCTGGCATATCACCTTTAGCGCAACAACAACTTTATAATTATTTTACTGACCATATTAATGACATAGATACACTGATTCCTGTGTATCCTAATGACTCTAATGCTTTAGAGGAATACAGAAACCTTATAGAAGTTATAGGACAAACGATATCAGATTATCCACAACAATTAAATGTTCCTAGAGCAATATTATTGATCAATTGGATGTCAGGGAAACCGTTGTCGTATCTTATTCGTAAAAGTTATGATTCTTATAAAAGGAATGGTTATAACAAAAAACTTCCAGTTGTTATCAGAGAGGTTATGGAGAACGTTGAAAATTTTGTTAGATACCAATTCGCTAAAGATTCAAGTTGCTATGTCGATATTTTGCGATATGTTCTTGAAATAAATAGAAAAAATGATTTACTTAATAATATTCCACAATTAAATCTTTGGCTAGAGTTTGGTGTATCACAAAAGACCCATCTTTCATTGTTGGCTTTAGGACTAAGTCGTAATACGGTTATAGAGTTGACTAAATATATTACATCTACGGAGAAATCAAAAGAGGAATGTTTAAATTGGTTAAGATCATTGAATTTAGACGAATTGGATATGTCTCCAATAATTGTAGAAGATATTAGGAGAATTATATGATTATTGCATAGGATACAGTCCAAAATTTAGTTGTAAAAAATAATAACGACTTATTCAAAGTCTTATAATCGTTATGTAATTTTTTTATGTTGATAATATTGTTTCTTTAGCACGTTTCTTATATATATTAAGTAAGTAAAATGTGACAAGAGTTACAGTTTGAAAACTATAATTCTTGTCACATATTTATTTTTTTAGAACAGAAAGCTATTTGTATAAAATTTTTGACAGTGCCGTTTTGTGATTAAAGACTATTATTGGTACAACCTATCACATAATAAACAGATTTTATATTTTAGCTTTATTATATGATAGGTTAGATGTCTCAAAATATAGTTTATATCAGCAACCACTTCCGTCTATATTACATGACATTCCTTCTGTAATTGGTCTTGAAGTAAGTCCAGCTTCTTCTGTCTGGTATGAGTGTAACAGAACCATCCTCTAGAACAAAGCATGGAATACCTGCAGCTCCAACTTTTTTCGCTTCATTAAAAACAGGGCTGTTATCACGGATCCTTAGAAATTCCTTTAAATGTTTTACATGCGAACCTATGTTTATAATCTCATATCTGTCGTCTCCCTGTATCTGCTCTTCAACATAAATACAGTCCGGACAAGTATTCATACTATAAATTTTAATCATGGTGTATATTGTTATAAATTATTACTATTGTGCTGGGCATTAGTAGTGAAAAACAAAAGATGTATCTCAAAAGTATGAAATGTCGTTTAAATATAAAAGTGCTTATTGCTTTTTTATACAATTCTACGTTATGTGATACAATTGTTTTTTGATGAATTGATGGAATGATGAGGTTATTGTTTGGATTTTGATTATGTCAATTTAGAATAAAAGTATGGTTTTAATACATCTTAAAAAAGTTTTTTTGTTAGATAATATTATCCTTTCTATACTATACTTACATTTGGAGCGATCCAGTTTATTTGTTTGCTACTTTAAGCCCTATTTTCTTGTACATTGTTATTTTGTTCTAATCATATTTTTGACAGGTATAGTATACAACAAAAATTCTATTTCTCGAGGTTATTCTGTTGTATAATTTTGTTGGACATTCCAGTATAAATTGTTTCAGTCGTATATGATATATTGGGGACTTTTAATTAAAAAAGCCCCAAGTCTGTATTGGTTTTCTATCTCTCTTGATATGATAAAAACGGCAGTAGCTGCTGGAGAATAACTTTTGAATTTAGCTAGTTTTAAGCCCTTCTTACGATTCTTTTTGTGTGTTGTATATATTGGTGCAGCTGATAATATTTTGATCCAAATTATGGCAAATATTCAATCTTCTGTTCTGTAAACTGCATAACAAAATTACCCAGCTTGCTGCCTTTTTAAACTGTCTTTTTCTAATGCCCTTTTTAGTAAGGGGGAATTAGGCTTCCCTCTTTTAAAAAAGTGAATAGGGCAAGCTCTTTTATAAAAGCGTTTTTCTATGATAGTTTAGGGAAAAAGTGTATATCAAAATATCTAGTAAAAGAGCTACATTAATTGGCATTTTATCTGTGATTAATTGTTTGATTTCTATATAACTAATCTCTTCCCTATAGTTTCTTATAATCTTAAGCAAACGGAACATGTTTTGCTCATTTTTTCTGCAATATTACAAATGGTTCTTTATCTATCCTTTTGAACAGATGTTTATTGTTGGATGTTTTTGTTGTATATCCGAGCATATTGATGTCAATGATATAAAAGACTTTTTGTTATGTATTTCTATACAATGAATGAATAACAATTTGTTGAGCATTTTATTTATTAATTTGTTGGTTATATTTTAAGTTATTAAGCAATAAATCTATTAGAATTATAATTGACTATTGATGGATACTTTATGTTGGTAAAGGTATTTATAATTCCCCTCAATTGTGAATATTGTAATGATTAAAATCTCCAGCTTTAGCCTTTGTTTACTTCAATTATAGGACTAAAAGCTGGAGATTTTTAGACTGTAATTTATAGATGAGAAGTAAGGTGATTTCTGTTCTTTTATCTACTTTATCTGATTAAATATAGAGCCTTTCGAGAGAAACTGTTTTTATAATCATTTCCTTTTATTATATGGACACAGATCAATTGTCAGTTCTTTGAGCTGTTCATCCGAAAGATGCATATTTCTCAAAAGGTTCAACAGCTCTTCCTGGCGTGGCTGCCCCAGTGTCATGCGATACAAAGCAAGCACCTTGATAAGACGTTCGTACTTATATCGATCGCGGCTAAGCGGGTAAAGCGGAACAATACGCTCAATGTATTCCAATTTTGCCTGTTGTTCTTCCGTCAGATCTGCGACAGGAAGGCACCAATAAGGAACAATATCCGAATGTGTGCCTTTCAAATTCGAATAAGCTAGAGAAAACAGTTCATCCCAAGTATGATAAGTTTCACTGCCATATAATTTTACCACATTTCTGCGAATAGCCAGGCACTTAAAACGATTGATACGTCCTTCCCGTTGCTCTAGGTCTACAGGATTTGAGGGTAGATTCCAGTGAACAATCTTTCTGGCATACCAATGAAAATCAAGGCCTTCCTGACCTATTGATGTTGTTGAAAGCAGGAACGGACGGAAAGGAGAATTGAAAGCCTTACGAATATTAGTGGTACGAGCAACAGATTTGTCAGTGACCGTTTTATCAATGAATGGAATAGCAAAATGACAACGCATAAGTTGTTTCTTTTCTTCCATTCCCAATGAATCGGTTGTATCTATGCTAAGATTGCTTGTGCCAATAATAGCCTCCGTAACAGTATGTCCCAACATCTTTGTTTGTGTCATGTGGGCATATTCATCAAGTACAGCCTGCAGGTTACCTACCACACAGTAATCAAGAACTGATTCGTAATAATCATCATCGTTCTTTTTGTTATACATCAGGTCTATCACAGCTGCACTTTCAGGTTTGTTGAATACTGAGACGATTGCTTTAGCCACCATTTGGGCATCTTCTTCATTGCCAGATTGCCGATAAGCACATACAGCCGGTGAAGCGATGGCAATATCTGTCATCACATCCAATGCATTTGAAGGCACATACAAGTCGTTCAAATCTTCCACTGGCTTTCCATCCAGTATTTTCATGAGAGTAAGAATAAGTTTGGCGTTGTTTCGCCCTTGTTGTGGAATACTACTTATGATAGTATTCTGTGCAAATTCTTCTTGAATTCTCTGTTTTATGATTTTCCGGATTGAGGAAAGTTTCTCTCCATAAAATGTGGTAGGAGAGAAAAGACCGGATAGGGTTCGGCAAGGATACTCTAATAATCCGTCGGCTCTTAAACGATTCTCGCCATAACGGTTCTTCTTTTGAGAAGTATAGCGTATCTCTGCTTCTACCTTCTTTAACTCTCCCAAAGTATATAACTCCGAATAATATGACATCATGATGGAAATCATTCTCGGTACCATTTCCCATGAAGAGAATAGGATAATCTTGGAGAAGTTGCAAGCTTCGTTACTCTCAAATACACCTCCGGCTTTATAGTATGGATTAGAGGCAGGAACCCAAAGCAACAACTGTGTTTTCTTCTCGTGACGTGTACCAAATACGAGGTCGTGGAGATACTTTAATTTTCCATTAGCAGCAGGAATGGGACGATAATTATTGATGGCATACTTCGATAGAAGCAATGCGTCCATTTTTCCATATCTTTTTACGTCTGAGTGTTGTAATGCCGAAGCAATTCGTTTCTTCAGTTCGTATTTATCCATAAAGGACAACAAATAGGGTGACGATTTGACGTATTCCATGGGGAGATTACCTAAGCGCACTTTCGTATTTTCTTGATTTAGACAATCCATCAGATACTGCCCCTCTGCAAAAGAAAGGATATCTTCCGGCACGACCTGTACGTCACATACACGGGAATCGTCTATAATGCCACTGTTAAACCGTTCCGTGCGCCACATCACTCCATACAGTGCTTCTTCTGCTTCATTCTTGGTTACCACAAGCGGTGTTAAATCAACCACATTTGTACGTTTGAGTGCAGCAGAATATGTGTGCCATATCAACTTGAACCGGTCCATTTTATCTTTTGTGGCATATAGAAAATCCATTACTTTCATGAAGTCCTGATAGTGCTCGTCATTCCCATTTGTATTTAACTCTTCAAGGGTGGAATAAGGTTTGTAGGGCGTAGCGGAAAGTAACAGAATCTTCGTATTGGAACGCTCGTTGTCAAAGAATTTGTTGGCCAGCATGGATTGCTCGTCATCGCCTTGTTCAAGCAACGAATTGAAGCGTTGAAACTCATCCATGATAACCAGGTCAGGGTCGAGCATGTCAATACTGATTTCTGCGAAAATACGACGTAGCTTATTGATCATCTCTGCCCTCTGACGATTATCGCAACCATTTTGTGCGTACTCAATCAATTGATTTGTAATAGTATCCGACAAACTCGTCTGTAACTTACTATGCATCTCACAAAGATAATCATCTCCGCATCCTTTGATCTTTTCGTTATAAATGTTCGTAAGCTCCTGCCAGTTTTTTACATTACAGCTAAGAAAATCACCGATAACTTCCTTATAATCTCTGAGTTGAGCCAGTCCGCATAAAATATTATACATCAAGGCACGTTCATTGGCCGTTCCTTGTGCACTGTAAAAACGGAAGGAAGTGGAAGGAGTCAGCGGAATGATTGATTCAGGCATTTCTCCCTGCTCATACTGTTCTGCAATCCTTTTCTCTGCCAATTTGATATAGAGATGCTGCATTGACAGACGGCTCTCGCTGATACTCATCCGATTTTCAACCCCTAATTTCTCTATGTTCTGGTCGGCTATGTTGGCATTCGAACAGATATAAACCACCTTAAAGAAGTCATCTTTCTCCTGTTTGTGCCATTCACGAACCAGGTTGATGACTTGTTTGGCTACGAACGTCTTGCCTAATCCCACTTCGTCGGCCAGCAATACCCGTCGATGACCTAAATTTTTATAGATATGCAGAATGCGATCTGCCGTAGCACGCTGAAAATCCTTTACTTCCTGACTCATAAGTGTTTTATTTGTTTAATAACGTTTTCAAATGTGTTGTACATCTCCATGAAATGATCTGGGATGACTGTCTCGTCTGCTTTCTCTACTATTTGCCGGATAGAAGCGATGCGATCAGGGTCTTTATAGGCCATTTTCACCATGTCTTCATAAAGTGAGGTACTAATTTGCTGTTCCAAAGAGGATGTCTTGTCATTGGCCAGCTCCTTTTCCAGTTGTTGGCTTTCCAATATATACTGTTCCACCTCATCAGTTAGCATGAATGCCAGATAGTTGATGAACTTTCCTTTCGTATTGATAAAGTAACGGAACATTGCTTTGTCTCTCTCATCGGTTGGCATTCCTTCCGTCTGTATTTTTATCAGACGACACAAATCTCCAATACGTATCGTGTAAAATTCTGTTAATGAATCCAGTGGCATATCTTTAAATGTCAGCCCGTCAGCTAATACTTGTTCCTTGCCGTCACATCCTAAAGGATAAAGAAAAACAGGCTCTGAAGGCATTCTGTTAGACTGGCATTGTATGGTGATAGTATAGTTTCCGTCATTAGATGTAATTTGTGCCTGCTGAATGGCCGAAATTGCACGACGCAGCATCAATTCGTTGGTGACATCCTCTTTCTCAGAGTCTTCCTCTGGTACCGAAAGAACCTGCTCGAACATACATTCCTTGCTGTCGTTTATCAGTTCACTTCGATATTTTTCATACGAAGATTTATAGGGAGCAAACTTCAGGTGCAGTAAAAACTCCACATTCCGTCTGAATCCATTCATGGTGGCATTGGTAGAACCAAGATACAGATGGTTATAGCTGAGATTGCCCTCGTTTCGGCGTATGAAATACACTTTCTCGTGCAAGTCGACAGCTACATCTTTTTCTACCTTATCGGTCAGTACTTCCTTGGGAGCATAAACACCACCATTATTAAACAAGTTTATTACCTCTTGTGTAACTGATGCATGTCGTGTGATGAGTGTCTTTTTAGCACTAGGATTGCAACTGACCATCTGATTCAAAGTATTCTTGTCCACGAAGGGGGAGATAACCAGCATTTCTGCCGCATGATTCAGCATACTTTGTTCAAAGCACTTTGTATATCCATCATATCCAGGTATCCCCATAGGGAAAAACTCGTAATCTTCAAAAGGAGAATCGGTAAGGTCAAATTGTTCAATGTAGTCGATGTCCTTACAGATAGAACGCATATTTTTACGGATAGTACGGTTGTCGGCTTTTGCGATTAACCATGTGAGGAAGTCCACAAGCGGTGCATGTTTGACTTGCGCTTTTCTTGTGACAGGTTGGGTGCCGATTTTACCGACAAGTTCACATACTACGTCCAGATCGTTGGAACCGGTAAGGTTGCGAGAAAGGACAATCAGTTTAATTTGCTGAGCACCGGTGTCTGGGTTCGTTTCTTTTATAATCCATATCTTGGGATGAAAATTGACGAAACCGCCTCCCTTTGCTTGCAGTGTTACTTGTACAACGCTCTGCTCCAATAGTGAATACACTTTGGAATTGGCTTGTGGTACTGCCATACATCCGGCATTGCAGAAAACTGCAAACTTACCTGTCGATTGATTGATAGTCTCCAGTATCAGATGAGGAGAGCGCATGGCCGTTTCCGTCAAGTCGGTCATCGTACCCAACATAAAGGGGGCAGACAACAAGGAAGGCATGTCCAGACTGTAGGTCGTACAAACCGCATAATCAATTACAAAGCCATCGCTTTGCAACACATCCGTATAGATAATATCATTCCATAATGCATCAGCCATTGATAGCCTCCTTTCTTAATTCCTCGGCAAAGGTTTTTACCGTTTCCCATCGGTAGGTAAGTTTATAATAGTGTATACGGTTCTTCTTGTCGTAAATACGAGCTGGATTGCCTAGTTTCCGACGATTCCCTTTTATTCTTCGTTCCCGGTTGATAATCAACTGATCCAAACCTCCATTTTCTTCAATGTCATTGACTGCAATGCGTTCCGTAACCTCTTTGCAGAACCTTTTTCCACTGTTCTCTCGTATGCTTACAGCATTCAGCACCTTGTCTATGTCTGTACCACTATTCCGGTATTCTTCAAGTTTTTCCTGAAATTCGAGTCGCATTTCTTCATCCTGGTATTGCGAATATATATAGTTGTAGCGGATGTGCACCATATATATGAAATCAGCGAAACGTCGGGCCAAATCTTGCAATTCTCCAATCTCCTGTGGCAAATGACGGAAGGGAATCTGTTCAAAACTATCGGCTATTGCAAAGTCAGGATTATCCACGATGTAACGTAATAAGGTACCTTGACATGCTTCTGCGTTCAGAATGTGATTCACAATAAAGTCTTTATCCTCTACGGTCAGATCTAAGGTACATTTCTGGGTAAAATCATAATCTACATTAGGAAAAGAGCAGAACTGGAATAAGCCTGACATCTCATCCGCATCGTCATTTGTATTTTCATCATCCGTCTTGGTCACTTTAGGAGCATTGTGTAATGCCTTTGAAGTTGAGTAGATTAGTTCATATAGCTGCGGACTACGTAAAATTCCAAAAGTCTGTAATCCGGAATTGTAGATGTATGTCGGATCATATTTTACATAATTGTTTCCACTTTTACCAATCATCTCACTTCCTGTGATACCTCGTTTGTCCGCACTGCCATCGTATAGATTTTTTGTCATGATGCGCTCCAGACGGATAATTTCCGCTTTCACCTCCGATAAACGGTTATATCGTTTTTTTGTAGCCTTACGATAGAGTTGTGGCATGAGCGAGAAATACTTCATGTGCTTTTGCAGGGTAGATATTCCGGGAAACATACGGTCTGCAAAAGCATCACGGATACGGCCAATGCCGAGTTCATCGAGAGCCACAGATTCCGAAGTCATTTTCAGTACTTGCATGACTCGGGTTTGCTCTTCTCTGTTGCTGTGTATATATCCTAATTTCATAAAATTGCTAATTTGTGTTACAAATCTAATTATTATTCTTGTAAAGATGGTCTATTTTATAAAACTCTCCATTTTTACCTTCTTTTATCAGCAAACATTCCTGCTGTTTTGATTCTTTCCATTTACCATATAAATCAAGTCTTAATACAATAGTTGGCATATCCTTAATAGGAGACTCATTATTAAAACATAGTTGAATATAAATAGGGCATATTGCTTTATTGTTATTGAATATTTTTAATAGAACATTTTCTTTAATATCGCTTCTCTCGCAATTATTGTATAAAGGCTTTAAGGCAATTACTTCATTTGTTGTGTACTAAATAAGTTGACACAAATTATTTAGTAACATGCGTGAATATCGTAAGTATTCCCAAGACGAATGTCTGTCTTATTTGGAGGAATATCTCTCTTCTTCCTAAGTCAAAGGGAATTTGAGAGAGAAAAAGGTCTTAAACGTACAACAATTTTGCGCTGGCTTCGTATCTTTGGACTTGAAGATAAACCCAAGTCCCGTTATGAGTAAGAAATTAAGTCAGACAGAACAGGAATTTCATGACCAGATATATGAACTGGAAAAGAAGATAAAGTCCCTGGAAGCAGAACTGAAACGTTCAAACATGGCACGTGATGCATACGACTGTATGATAGATCTTGCAGAGAAGACATATAACATTCTGTAAGAAAAAACTCAGATGCCAAGTAAACGACAGAGTGGGCATTGTTATCCCGTATGCCCACTCTGTCGTTTACTTGGCATATCTGCACAGGGATATTATAAATATAACTATAGTTCTGATGAGGTTGACATACTTTCTGGCAGTATAGTACTTTATTGTATGTATATCCGAAGTGATGACAGGCTTCCCAGAGCCAGCTGCCGTGAACTCTATGAATTATGCCGGCAATACCTCAAGGACAAGTTTACAATAGGGAGGGACAGGTTCTATAATATACTTCGCTCCAATGGCTTGATGCTCAGAAAGAAAAGATATAGGCCGCATACTGCGGACTCAGGACACGGTTTCCGTATCTATAATGATCTGTTGAATACATCACCTAAATTCAAACCATGCAGGAACGGTTCTCTTGTTGTATGTGACATAACCTATATCTACACCACAGAAGGGTTTGCATACCTTTCACTGGTAACGGATGCCTACAGCAGGTTTATCGTTGGATATTCACTGACCTGGACACTTGAGGTAGAGGTTCCTCTAAAGGCTATAAATCAGACTATTGAAACATATCATTCATGGGATTGATATCGAAGGAATGGTACATCACTCGGACAGAGGGGTGCATTATGCTTCAAAAGCATATACAGACCTTCTAAAATCAAACAGGATAAGAATCAGTATGACGCAGACAGGTGATCCGCATTCATAATGCACTGGCTGAGAGAATGAACAATACAATAAAGAACGGATGGTTCTTCAATGACGGTGATTTGAACTTTGAACAGGTAAGCAGAGTTATATACAAGTCCATTGATATGTATAACAGGGCAAGGCCACATAAGGCTCTCGGTATGAAAACTCCGATGGAAATCCTGACAGGAAGAAGTATGAATCCGCTTATGGATTACGGACAAAGTTGTCGGGACGGGTGCTCCCGCCCCTTGCCACACGGTGCTCCTCGAGCGGTGAGTTTTTTTGTCATACAAAGTTTGGTGTAAACCTTTTTAGGTGTAACTTTGTAACAGTGACAACCTTATCAGGTTTTAATACGAAAAGGAGTAAACCTATATATGATTTTAATTATTAACCTGTCAACTAAATTCAGTACACTTCAATGTGTGTATTGGTCGGAATTCAATGATAAAAGTGAAGGTCCTGATGCAAATAAAGTAAAACAGAAATTTAATGACCATCATGTTTATTCCCAAAGAGAACAGAAGGAAGTATATATTGAGATGATGCTTCTTTCAATGATGGAGGAGTAAAATAATTAAATTAAATCTCCAGTTCTATTTTTGAGCTGGAGATGTGAATAAATAGTAATAACTGATTAAAGCTAATAATAATATGGAAGACAATGAAATTTTTTTTGATTTTAGACAAACTGATTATTCAGATGCTGCAGTACGTAATGATAGCGAACTTGTAAATAAAGTTCAAATGAAAAAAATGATGGAACTTGTTGATGGACAAATTAAGAAATCTAGAGAATTTAAGTTGCCTGACAATAATAAATTTGATAATCAGCATGTTCATAATACAATCTCAATATTTGGGAATAGAGGGGCTGGTAAGACAACCTTTCTGCAGACTACATTAGATAAAATAGCCCGGTTATACGGGAAAGAAGTAGTTTTATTGAAAGTATTAGACCCTTCTTTGTTGGATTGTAAACAACATCCTTTTATAAGCATAATTGCATCCATCCACGAATTAGTAGAGGAATGTATTAATAAAGATTATCTCAACAGAGGAGATATATCTAAAACAGATAAAGATAAATATGATTCTTCATATAAGAGTCTTTTGAAAGGTTTGCCTTTTATTGATGGTGTGGGTAGTGTGAATGGTTATCAGGATTGGGATGACGATTTATATGTTTCAATGCAAGGTATGGAGAAGGCTGAGGCATCAAATAATCTGATAGATAACTTTAAAAAATATATATATAATGCTTTAAAAGTTCTGGAAAAGAAATGTTTTATAATACCTTTCGATGATATAGACACTAATATTAATAAAGGGTTTGAGATTCTTGAAGTAATAAGAAAATATCTTATTACTGAGCAGATTATAACCATATTAACAGGAGATTTAGATCTTTATAGTAAATTAGTGAGAAAAGCCTCTTGGGAAAGTTTTAGCAAAGATTTTTTAAAAAAGGAATGTGATTATTCAAAAAGAAATCCAGATGAGTTCTCACATATGATTAATCATTTGGAGAATCAGTATCTTTTAAAGGTCTTGAAGCCGGAGTATAGAATTCATCTTAAGACTATTAGAGAGGTAATAGAAAGTAAAAACAGCGATATTATTGTAAAATTTAATAATCTCGACACTAGTTTTACAATAAATGAATGTTACACTGTTATTCTCGCTAGAATTGGATTTGAAATTAACAATATTCGTGTAACTAATCAAATAATATATTTTTTTGAAGGTCTGTCTATTAGGACACAAATGAGACTACTCAAATTATTATCAATCTATTACGAACAATCGCTAGATGGAAATACGTTTGTACATGAGTTTATTAATATATTTTGGACTGATATAAAGCAAAAGTCATTGAATGCAAAAAGCTTAGTGAATGATGATAGATATTATCCTGTAGAAATGATGAAGTTTTTAATCGATACTAAGTCTTTGAGTGATTGTAGTGATTTTATGCCTCATACTAATG
>ENA-OPIL01000038-OPIL01000038.1-human-gut-metagenome-genome-assembly--contig:-NODE-38-length-22000-cov-2.994760_pt1 | contig 22000 bp, 25 predicted proteins | sample MGYA00241398_ERZ501642 | MGnify/ENA primary metagenome ERZ501642 (study PRJEB25962, sample SAMEA2042288) | human gut metagenome | biome: human gut; feature: human-associated habitat; material: faeces... | reverse complement strand
AGGAACAGGAAACGCTTCGGCTTGCGTTTTTGGAAGTGAGAAAATAGGGCTAAAACAACATCCGCAACACGGTTTTTTCTATTGAAAATTAGCGTTACTCTTTTGTTTTTTCCGCTGAAAAGCGTATTTTTGCTTAATAACATTTAATATATCAAACGATGAAAGAGTTTTTACGGAGCATGTTGGCTACCATAGCAGGGATTATTGTAGTCGGATTCATTTTTTTTATACTAAGTCTTTTCACGATAACCGGATTTATCGCGATGTCAGAGTCTGAAACGACAGTTCGTGAAAATTCTATATTCTTACTTGACCTGACAGGAAACGTTTCGGAACGTTATCAGCAAAACCCGTTGGACCAAATTTTAGGCGAAAAACAAACGACCTACGGACTGGATGATATTTTATCTTCCATCAAAAAGGCAAAGGAAAACGAAAACATAAAAGGTATTTACCTGAATGCCGGAGCCTATAATTGCTCTACCGCATCGTTACAGGCAATACGTAACGCATTGGTGGATTTTAAAGAAAGCGGGAAATTTATAGTGGCATACAGCGGAATGTATACCCAATCGGCATACTACATTGCCAGTGTTGCCGATAAAATTATAGTAAACCCTTCGGGAAACATTATGTGGCACGGATTATCGGCACAAACCATGTTTTTTACGGATTTGCTGAAAAAAGTAGGCATCGAGATGCAAATATTCAGAGTAGGTACATACAAATCTGCCGTAGAACCTTTTACGGAAACTGCAATGAGCCAAGCAAACCGTGAACAAACGCAGGCTTTTGTATCTTCTTTGTGGGAACAGTTTGTAACAGACGTATCGGCTTCGCGCAACCTGACACCCGAAAGACTCAACGAGCTGGCAGACCTGAACATGGATTTCCAGCCGGCTGAAACTTACATTGAAAACGGACTGGCAGACACGCTCATGTATAAAGACGGTGTATTAACGTATCTGAAAAAATTGACCGACTGTAAAGAAGACCAAGAACTTTCTGTTCTGACTTTAAACGACATGACCAATGTGAAACGCAATACGCCCAAAGACAAAAGCGGGAACATCATAGCCGTATATTACGCCTACGGGGAGATAGACAGCCAAGCAGACATTGCCTACGATGAAGGTATCAACTCGGAGAAAGTAATAAAAGACTTACGCAAACTGCGTGAAAACAAGGATGTCAAGGCGGTGGTACTGCGTGTAAACTCACCCGGAGGAAGCGCATACGCTTCTGAACAAATCTGGCGCGAAGTATCTCTGCTGAAAGAAGAAAAGCCTGTTATTGTTTCGATGGGTGACTATGCGGCTTCGGGCGGTTATTACATCTCATGTGCAGCCACACAGATAGTAGCCGAACCAACAACGCTAACAGGCTCTATCGGTATCTTCGGAATGTTTCCGGACGTATCGAAGTTAGTCAACGAGAAACTTGATATACATATTGACGGAGTAAAGACGAACCAACTGTCTGATATAGGCATTATTAACCGCCCCTTCAACCCGGAAGAACAGGCATTGATACAGAACATGGTAAACGAAGGGTATGAACTGTTTACCAAACGCTGTGCCGACGGTCGAAACATTCCGATAGAAGAACTCAAGAAGATAGCAGAGGGACGTGTATGGACCGGAGCCATGGCCAAAGAATTAAACTTGGTGGACGAATTGGGCGGACTGGACAAGGCCATCGCAATAGCAGCAGACACGGCGAATGTAGAGAATTATACCATCCTGTCTTACCCCGCAAAAGAAGATATATTTACCAGTTTGCTGAACATCAACGGCGAGCGTTACATAAAGAGCAAAGTAAAAAATTTGCTCGGCAATTACGGAAACGCTTTCATGTGGATGAATCATGCAGCCGAAGCAGATCGCCTGCAAGCACGTATGCCGTTTGAATATCAAATAAAATAACCGGGACTTCTTTTATGAATCGACAAAAAGTCCGGATATATTATGCTTTGCTGCCTTTTGCTTTCTTATACGGTATCGGGGTAAGAATCAGAAACAAACTTTTCGATTTGGGTATTCTGAAATCGAGAAGTTTTCCCGTTCCGGTTATCTGCATCGGAAATTTGAGCGTGGGGGGTACCGGGAAAACCCCTCATACGGAATACTTAATACGGCTATTGAACGAAAAATTCAAGATAGCCGTACTGAGCCGAGGGTATAAGCGGACATCGAAAGGATTTGTGCTTTACCAAGACCGCACTACGATGGCAGACATTGGAGACGAACCTTTTCAGATGGCACGCAAGTTTCCGAACATTTATGTGGCAGTAGACCGTAACCGGTGTCATGGCATCGAGCAACTCATGAATATGTCTGCAACCTCCGACGCAGAAGTTATCATTTTAGACGATGCTTACCAACACCGTTACGTCACACCGGGGCTGTCTATCTTGCTGACCGATTATAACCGGCTGATTTTTCGGGATAAACTGCTTCCGGCAGGACGCCTGCGCGAGCCTGTAAAAGAGAAAAAAAGAGCAGATATCATTATCGTAACCAAATGTCCCGACTCTTTAAGTAAAGAAGAAGCCAAAGCGTTGCAAAACCGGATAGCTCCGCTCAGTAACCAAAAGTTGTATTTTACGAAATTCGTTTACGAAGAATTACAACCCTTTGTATCCGGTAAGCCACGGCTACGCATCGAATCACTGAAAACCGATGAAAGCATCATCGTAGTGACAGGCATTGCCTCCCCTGCCCCGCTTATCCGGAAATTATCGGCTTATACGCCATACGTATATCCGGTTACATTCGGCGATCACCATGCTTTCAGCGCAACCGATATTGCCCGCATCCAACAGGCTTTCGACCGCTGCAAGACAGACAAAAGGATGATTGTTACAACCGAAAAAGACGCAGCGCGCCTCACCAATCATCCCAACTTGACGGAAACTTTAAAAAACAACCTTTACATACTCCCCATAAAAGTGGAGTTTTTAGACGAAGACAAACAATTATTTAACAATCAAATTATCGAGTATGTTAGAAAAAATCCAAGAAACAGCAAATTTCTTAAGAAGTAAGATGCACACCCAGCCCGAAACCGCCATCATCTTAGGTACAGGTTTGGGAAGTTTGGTACACGAAATCACCGACGCTTACGAAATAAGCTACAAAGACATTCCCAATTTTCCTATCTCAACCGTGGAGGGACATAGCGGGAAACTGATCTTCGGGAAATTAGGTAACAAAGACATCATGGCAATGCAAGGACGTTTTCACTTCTACGAGGGTTACTCGATGCAAGAAGTAACTTTCCCCGTCCGCGTAATGCGCGAACTCGGTATCAAAACCTTATTCGTATCGAATGCGGCCGGAGGCATGAACCCTGATTTTTCTATCGGCGACCTGATGATTATTACCGATCATATCAACTTCTTCCCGGAACACCCGCTGCGCGGAAAGAACATCGAATACGGCCCACGATTCCCGGACATGAGCGAAGCCTACTCGAAAGAACTCATCAACAAGGCTCTTCAGATAGCCGAAGAGAAAGGCATCAACGTGCAGCAAGGCATCTATATCGGTACGCAAGGACCCACTTTTGAAACTCCTGCCGAATATAAGATGTTCCACATTTTAGGGGCAGACGCAGTGGGTATGTCTACCGTACCCGAAGTTATCGTTGCCAACCACTGTGGTATCAAGGTATTCGGCATTTCAGTCATCACCGACTTGGGTGTGGAAGGAAAAATAGTAGAGGTATCTCATGAGGAAGTACAAAAAGCCGCTGACGCTGCCCAACCGAAAATGACAACAATCATGGGAGAACTTATCAACAGATCATAAACTATGCACGAAGGAAATAGAACAGAAATCTCAACCTTAGGGGAGTTCGGGCTTATCAAACACCTCACTCAGGATATCACGCTGCAAAACAATGAGAGCAAATACGGGGTAGGTGACGATGCTGCCGTATTGGAATTCGCAGAGAAACAGGTACTGGTAACCACAGACCTGCTGATGGAAGGGGTTCACTTCGACTTGGTATACACTCCGCTGAAACATCTGGGCTATAAGTCGGCAATGGTTAATTTCTCTGATATCTATGCGATGAACGGAACCCCGAAACAGATTACCATATCGCTGGCTGTTTCGAAACGTTTCTGCATTGAAGACTTAGAGGATTTTTACGAAGGAGTAAAGCTCGCCTGCCAGTTGCATCAGGTAGACATTGTAGGCGGAGACACCACTTCTTCGGTTACGGGGCTGGCAATTTCAATAACCTGTATCGGCGAAGCTGACAAAGACAAGGTGGTTTACCGGAACGGGGCCAAAGAGACCGACCTGATTTGCGTAAGCGGAGATTTGGGTGCGGCGTATATGGGGCTTCAGCTCATGGAACGTGAGAAAGCTGTGTTTCAGGGAGAAAAAGATGTTCAGCCGGATTTTGCCGGAAAGGAATACCTGCTGGAACGCTTTTTGAAGCCCGAAGCCCGAAAAGACATCATAGAGGCTTTAGGCAAGGCAGGCATCAAACCTACTGCCATGATGGATATATCGGACGGATTGTCTTCGGAACTGATGCACATTTGTTCACAGAGCCATACGGGATGCCGCATTTACGAAGACCGTATCCCAATAGATTATCAAACGGCTGTGATGGCAGAGGAATTTAACATGAATCTTACGACATGCGCCCTAAACGGCGGCGAAGATTATGAACTTCTGTTTACCGTTCCGCTAACAGACCACGAAAAGGTATCTCAGATAAAGGACGTGAAAGTTATCGGGCACATCACCAAACCGGAGCTGGGCAATGTCTTGGTTACCCGCGACGGCAATGAATTGGAGATTAAAGCGCAGGGCTGGAATCCTTTACAGAAATAATAGCTGTCAAATAAAACGAGGCTACTTCGGGAATGAAGCAGCCTCGCTTTTATTAACGGACAATGTTACTTGGATATGTATCAGGCATTGTTACACGTTTCCAAATTTCATGTTGCCAAGAATCTATTTTATTACCATCCGCATCTTTGGTTAGGTAATACTTGACATACATTAGATCGCCATCATCTTCTAACGTAAAATACATTTCATTAATCTGCCCGTTCAACTGAGGCAGGTGAATGTTTCTCGTCACATACTCGTTATACACTTTACCGTCTTTCACGTCATACGTACCATAACCGATAACAACGGCTCCGGTCTGCATCATGACAACATTAGTAAAGCAACCGTCTTCGGAAAGAATTTTCAAAGAGTTACTGGTCTTTAACTCGCCGGGAATATCGGGAGAAGCAGAACTGTAAAAACACATTTGCCATACGCCGCTCAAATTTATCGGCCTTTTTTCTTGAATATCCTGAGCTGCCAAGCTACCGACAGCAGTAAGCAACATCGCTGCTAACAGGAAAAAATGACGGACTTTCATAATATTGCTTTTTGGTTTACAATCCAATCGAATTGATATTCAAATATAAGCATTTATTTTGAAAGCCCGCTACTTTTATTACTATTTTTTCAAAGAGCCTGTTTAAATCGTTTTCAAACGCTGCTGTAAGGCATAAAAAATTCTACCCATAGGACAACCGTGTCCTATGGGTAGAATTAAGTAACTCATCCGCTTGCGATGCCCTACACTAACGGTAGTGTTTTTCAATGCATACGGAGGGTGAATATCTTCCTTTATCAGGAAACAATAAAGTCCTGAGTATTAAAACTCTGCATTACGCGGGGTACGCGGGAAAGGTATTACGTCGCGGATATTCGCCATACCGGTAACGAACAGCAACAGACGCTCGAATCCCAAGCCGAATCCTGAATGAGGACATGATCCGTACTTACGTGTATCCAGATACCACCACATGTCTTTCATCGGAATATTCAATTCCTGAATGCGAGTCAGCAGTTTGTTGTAGTCTGCCTCACGTTCCGAACCGCCGATGATTTCTCCGATTTTCGGGAACAAGACATCCATGGCGCGTACAGTCTTTCCGTCATCGTTCTGCTTCATGTAGAATGCCTTGATTTCTTTCGGGTAGTCGGTCAGGATTACCGGACGTTTGAAATGGTCTTCTACCAAGTAACGTTCATGTTCCGAAGCCAAATCCACTCCCCAATATACAGGGAATTCAAACTTATGTCCGTTGGCTACGGCTTCTTCCAGTATTTTAATTCCTTCCGTGTAAGGCAGGCGTACAAAGGTCTCTTTCAATACACCTTGCAGGCGTTCAATCAAACCTTTGTCGAACATATCGTTCAGGAATTTCACATCGTCGTAACAGTTGTCTAATGCCCACTGTACACAATATTTAATGAATTCCTCTGCCAAATCCATGTTATCGTTGATGTCGTTAAACGCAACCTCAGGTTCTATCATCCAGAACTCAGCCAAGTGACGGGGCGTGTTCGAGTTTTCGGCGCGGAATGTAGGACCAAATGTATAGATGGCTCCCAATGCCGTTGCTGCCAGCTCTCCTTCCAACTGACCGGATACCGTCAGACTGGTTTGTTTTCCGAAGAAATCGTCGTCGTAGATAATCGAACCGTTTTCGTTCTTTTTCAAATCGTAAAGGTTCATCGTAGTAACCTGAAACATCTGACCTGCTCCTTCACAGTCCGACGCCGTGATAATCGGTGTGTGGAAATAGAAGAAACCACGGTCATGGAAGAACTTATGGATGGCAATAGCCATGTTATGACGGATACGGAATACGGCTCCGAAGGTGTTGGTACGCGGACGGAGATGTGCTATTTCGCGAAGAAATTCCATAGAATGTCCTTTCTTCTGAAGCGGATACGTGTTGTCACATACTCCGAGCACCTCGATGGCGCGTGCCTGAATTTCGCAAGCCTGTCCTGCTCCTACCGATTCTACCAACTCGCCGTTCACGCTCAGACACGAACCGGTAGTAACCTGTTTCAACAGTTCCTCATCAAAGTTTGCAAGATCTACTACAACCTGCACATTATTTATAGTAGAACCGTCATTCAGGGCAATAAAGTTTACTTGTTTGCTGCCACGGCGGGTACGAACCCATCCTTTTACGTTGACCATGCTGCCGAAGTCGCGGCGTTTCAGCAGGTCAACAATTTTTGTTCTACGAATTGTTTCCATTTCAAGTTTATTTTTATCAATTATTCAAAAGACCCCATGCGGAGTATGTTGACTTCTTTTTCGGTGAGGTAACGCCAGTCGCCCCGGCGCAATCCCTTTTTGGTAAGTCCGGCAAAATAAACACGGTCGAGCTTCACCACACGATATCCCAGCGATTCAAAGATACGGCGGACGATACGGTTCTTACCTGAGTGAATCTCGATACCTACTTGTGATTTGTCTGTATCCGAAGCATAGCTTACGGCATCGGCATGGATTTCGCCATCGTCGAGCGTAATTCCGGCAACAATCTTATCAAGGTCTGCCTTCGTTACGTTTTTATCACAATATACATGATAGATTTTCTTTTTCAAGAACTTCGGGTGAGTCAGCTTAGAAGCCAAATCGCCATCGTTTGTGAGCAGCAGCACCCCGGTAGTATTGCGGTCGAGACGGCCTACCGGGTAGATGCGTTCCTTACAAGCTCCTTTTACCAAATCCATCACGGTTTTACGTTCTTGCGGGTCATCGGAGGTAGTCACACAGTCTTTAGGCTTATTAAGCAGCACATACACCTTACGTTCGATAGATACAGGCTGATCGTGGAACTTCACTTCGTCGGTACGTTTGATTTTGGTTCCCAGTTCTGTTACCACTTCACCGTTTACCGATACCACACCTGCGGTGATATATTCGTCTGCTTCACGACGCGAACAGATACCTGCGTTAGCCAAAAACTTGTTCAAACGTATCGGTTCGTTCGGGTCGGTCAGTATATCTTTATATTCTATCTGTTTCTTCTTGCTGTACTTGGCATTCGGGTTATAATCGGCAGTACGCGGACGATATCCTCCCCCTTGCGGGCGACCATAACCTCCTTGATTTTCATTGTTGAACCGCGGACGATACTGCGGACGATAGCCGTTATCGTTTTGCTGTCCACTGTTATAACGCGGGCGATACGGGCGTTGTTCTCCACCTTCCGCATTGTTAAAGCGCGGACGGTACGGACGTTGCTCTCCACCTTCCGCATTATTATAACGCGGACGATACGGGCGTTCGCCGTAATTGCGCTGCTGACGGTTTTCGCCGTCGTTGTTGTTAAAGCGCGGATTATACGAAGAACGATACGGACGCTCATTTCTGTCGTTGTTGTAATTCGGGCGACGTCCGTAGCTTCCGCCTTCATAACGATTGTTTCTGTTATAACCTTCTCTGTTGTTGTAAGACTTGTAACCATCACGGTTAGAACGGCTGTATCCGCCTTCCTGTCTGTTCTCTTTTTCTTCCATAATCTTTTTACTGTTTAGTTTTTATTTATCATCCCCCTCTCGGGGTAAATCATTTTATTACATGCCTGTATAGTTATGCGGCGTAATCGCACGCAGTTCTTTTTTTATTTCTTCGCTAACGTTCAGTGTTTCGATAAATTCTTTGATAGATGCTTCGTTGATGGCTTGGTTAGTCCGAGTAAGCGCTTTCAGTGCTTCATACGGATGCGGGTAAGCCTCGCGGCGCAGAATGGTTTGAATGGCCTCTGCCACCACGCTCCAGCAGTTGTCCAAGTCTTCGTAAATCTTATGCTCGTTCAGCAACAGTTTGCCCAGTCCTTTCAGCGAACTCTGAATGGCAATCAAGGTATGCCCGAACGGAACGCCTACATTGCGCAATACAGTCGAGTCGGTCAAATCGCGCTGCAAACGAGACACCGGCAGCTTGGTTGACAAGTGTTCAAGAATGGCATTTGCCACACCCAAGTTTCCTTCAGCATTTTCAAAGTCGATAGGATTTACTTTATGAGGCATTGCGCTTGAGCCTACTTCACCTGCTTTAATCTTCTGTTTGAAATATTCCATCGAAATATATTGCCAGAAGTCGCGGTTCATGTCTATCATGATGGTATTGATACGCTTCATGGCATCGAATATGGCTCCCAAATTGTCGTAATTCGAAATCTGAGTGGTATATTCTTCGCGTTCCAAGCCCAATTTCTCGGCTACAAATTTATTACCGAATGCTTTCCAGTCGTATGCCGGATAAGCCACATGATGGGCGTTGTAGTTACCCGTTGCCCCACCGAATTTTGCGGTAATCGGACAAGCTTTCAACACTGCCAACTGGCGGTTCAAGCGGTATGCGAACACCATGATTTCTTTTCCCAAGCGAGTGGGAGAAGCCGGCTGTCCGTGAGTTTTAGCCAACATAGGAATATCTTTCCACTCTTCGGCATAAGCCGTAAGCTGGTCTATCAGCTTCTGAAGCTGCGGATAATACACTTCTTCCAACGCATCTTTTATCGACAAGGGTACAGAAGTATTATTGATATCCTGCGAAGTGAGTCCGAAATGGATAAACTCTTTATAAGCCTCCAGTCCGCCCAACTTGTCGAACTGCTCTTTTATGAAATACTCCACAGCCTTTACGTCGTGGTTCGTCACGCTCTCTATTTCTTTGATGCGCGCTGCATCGGCTTCCGAGAAGTTGCGGTAAATGTCGCGCAACTGCTCAAAGCGAGCGCAATCCAACCCTTGCAGTTGCGGCAACGGCAACTCGCAAAGTGCGATAAAATATTCTATTTCTACTCGCACGCGGTATTTAATCAGTGCATATTCTGAAAAATAGGCAGCCAAAGCTCCCGCTTTGCCCCTGTATCGTCCGTCGATGGGAGATACGGCAGTGAGTAAATCAAGTTCCATCATATTTTTAAGATTTGATATCTGTATAACCTCGTAAATTTTAGGTTACAAAGGTAATGCTTTTTCCTGATTTGACAGGACTTGCGGCCGAAACTTTAGTATTTATTTCATGAATATTCCCTATTTTCCAATCCGTGTGGCGCACTGCCGAAAAATTCGCGCCGAAGCGAATAACGGAACGGGATATTTTGTAATTTTGTGCCCGAAACAATTAACTGAGAAAGAATATGGAATTACCGAAAGACCCCATGATGTTGTTCAGCGTGGTAAACATGAAGCTGCGCGACTTTTATCCTTCGCTCGACGCGCTGTGTGAAGACCTCCATGTGAATAAAGACGACATTGTCAACCGCCTGAAAGAAGCTGGTTTTGAGTATAACCCCGAACAAAACAAGTTCTGGTAAACGGACGTCGGCCCTACCCACACTCTCCCCTCACCGCCCTTGCCGTCAGACACTGCGGACTTCATTTGAAAAAATCTTTCCTCCGGCGAAAAAATCGGCTCAAAGCGCCCAACCTATTTCTTTTCCGATTATATTTGTAACAAACATAAAAAGCGGAAACATCATGAAAGTAGCGATTATAGGAGCAGGCAACATGGGCGGAGCCATCGCACGCGGACTGGCTAACGGCCATTACATCAAGGCGGAAGAAATCACTGTATCTAACCCCAGCCAGCCTAAGCTGGACCTACTGAAAGCAGAGCATCCCCATATTCATATTACAAACAGCAACAAGGAAGCTGCCGAAGGAGCAGACATTGTAATTATTGCCGTAAAACCGTGGAAAGTGGAAGAAGTATTGAAGCCTCTGCGCCTGCGCCAGCCGCAAATACTGGTATCGGTGGCAGCAGGACTTACATTCGAAAACCTTGCCCACTTCATCGACCCCGAAATGCCGATATTCCGCGTTATCCCTAACACGGCAATAGCTGAGTGTGCAAGCATGACGCCCATCGCGGCACGTAACGCATCAGACGAACAGATAAAAATGATGATTGACCTGTTCAACGAAATGGGACTTGCCATTCTGATTGAAGAAAAACAATTTGCTGCAGCCACGGCACTTACTTCTTGCGGTATCGCTTACGTATTAAAATATGTACAGGCAGCCATGCAAGCGGGTGTGGAAATGGGGATTCGCCCTAACGACGCAATGAAAATGGTAGCCCAAACCGTAGAAGGGGCTGCACAGTTATTGCTGAAAAACGAACATACACACCCCGTACTGGAAATCGAGAAAGTAACTACACCGGGCGGAATTACCATCAAAGGAGTAAACGCGCTGGAGCATGAAGGCTTTACTTCTGCCGTCATCAAGGCACTGAAAGCAAGCGTATAACTTTATTAACCGTCGACTATGAAACGCAATATTCTCATAACAATGGGCATCCTCATCTTGGTAGGATTTGCCGTACAAGGAATTTTCGGAGCTGTGGCAGGAATATTTGTCGCTTCTATCATCGGAGTCGTATATGGAGCGATGAAACGAGATAAACTACTCGTAAAGTGGTCTTCCATAGCACTGGTTATCACAATTCTCTGTGTTATCCTTTTCTATGTAGGGCTGATAAATTCTGATATGTGAAATATCCCCCAAAAAACGCTACCGTTAGCGTTATGCATTTCATGCGGATGCGTTGACCATTTCTATGGGTAGAGTTGACCGGTTCTACCCATAGAATTTTTCATGCTTCCGCCCTATCTGTAAAACGCTTAAAACAAGAACATTATAAATTTACGGACACTCCCTGCATTCTTAGAAGCTGTTTTGAATTTATCGTGCGATGATTTGGGATGAGTTTTTGAGGCATTTTCGCTTCTGTGATGAGGAAGATAGCGGGCTATCTGACGAAGAACAGAAGCGGAAAGGACCAAAAAATCGCTCAAAAGCACACACGAAAACGAATGCATCAAGACGAGAAAAACTTTTTGGAGAAATTCAAAACAGTTTCTAAACTTTCTGTAATCTTTTTCTTGTTTCATCTGAAAGCGTTATATTTGTTCGCAAAATGAAATATTCGCTAAATGTAATTTTTAATAGATAAAAGCAATGAAAAAAACAGTGTTAATGGCAGTAGCGGGATTAATGTCGCTGGCTGCTTGTCAGAATCAGACGGGGTATACCGTCAAAGGAACAGCAGAAGGAGTTGCCGATGGAGAATATGTTTACCTGCAAGACTTTGTAGACGGAAACCTCGTTCCGGCAGACTCGGTGGAAGTGAAAAACGGAACATTCGAATTTACTTGTACACCCGATTCATTGATTAAAGTACGTTATGTGACTTATGCCACGGATAATAGCCGCATGGTTGCTACTTTCTTTTCTGAAAACGGAACGATCAATGTGGCGCTGAACCCGGAAGCAAGCCGCGTATCGGGTACTTCGTATAACGACCTTTTCCAGAAGATTATGGACGATTACATGGCTTCAAGACAGGAAATGAATACCATCTGGGAGCAAATGATGAAGATGGACTCTACGCTGACTAAGGCACAGCGCGACTCGATGAGCCAAGTGCTCGACAAGATGGATACCGAAAACATGGATAAGATGTTTACTACGATATCCGATAACGTAACCAACCCCGTTGGCGTTCATCTGTTGGCTTCGTTCGGTTATGCTTTCGATGCCGTGAAGGTTCAGCCGCTGTTGGCTCAAGTTCCTGCCGGATATGCAGCCGATAAAGACCTTGCAGCCTTGAAAGAATACGTGGAAACGGTGGTAAAAACATCCGTAGGGCAGAATTACATCGATTTCGCCATGCCTACTCCCGATGGTAAAGAAATTAAACTTTCTGACTACGTTGCCAAGAACAAATATACCTTGATTGATTTTTGGGCAAGCTGGTGCGGTCCTTGCCGCATGGAGATGCCCAATGTGGTAGCCGCTTATGCCAAGTACAAGGCAAAAGGACTTGAAATCGTAGGCGTTTCGTTAGACAGCAATCTTGAAAGCTGGAAGAAAGCAATTAAGGATTTGAACATTACATGGCCGCAGATGTCTGACTTGAAGGGATGGAAGAGTGCAGGTGCAGGCTTGTACGGCGTCCGTTCAATCCCGGCAACGGTGCTGGTAGACGGACAAGGCAAAATCGTAGCCCGCAATTTGCGTGGAGAAGAATTGGATGCCAAATTGGGCGAACTTTTGAAATAATCATTTATAGAAATACATCACATCGCTCAGCCAACCGATTCGTCAGGAGTCGGTTGGCTTTTTTTATGTTTTTCGGTGGCAAAACGCTACCGCTTGCGTCATTCAGCGCTACCGCTTGCGTTCCATACTTCTATTCGATAAACCCCTTAACGCTACCTATAGAATTTTTTGATACGTTGAGAGCCTGTTTTACTTTATCGGAAAATTTAAACGGTTCTAAGATGACGATTTTTCAGCTTGCTTATCAGGAGGAGTTGCTTGTTTTTAAGATAAAAATTGTATACATTTTTATGGATTTGTACAGCGTTTAAGCAGGCTCTGATAGGTTGCTATTTGAAATCAGAGTTGAACCATTGTCTGTTATGTTTATAGATGAAAACCTGCTCTTCTCTTCCTTTGGTCTTATCCCGCAACCACAGTAAAGCATTTTTTGGCGCATTGAATGTTATATGCTTGGATGTAGCGGCTTTTGTCCCTAATGATTTCCATCCGTCAGGTCCGTCTTGATATAACAACTCATATACATCTCCTTCCCATACATAGTTGTCGTCGGTTCTCGTGACGTAATAAATACTTCTTATCGATTGCGGTCTTTCAAGAGCAAACACCAAAGGTTCTATGATGCCTTCCGAAGTCAGGTATAAGAAAGATAATATGTCTCCATCTGTAACATGTTCAATATAAGGGAGAAGCGTGACGGGTTTCATGCGTATTTCTTTTTCAAGCGAAGTGTCTTCATATAGTTTGATTTCTGCAACTTGCAATATGCCTGTGGGAGGTACATATCTTATGTATCGTATAGGATTCGTATAATTGCTTTCCCATACTTGGAACGTATAGTCTATGGTGTCTTTTATTTCTGCCATAAGTCTGGGATTAGAAAACTTTATGTTGTTATCGCCTTCTATCCGTGCCCCTATCTTGCTCATCAGTGTATGTAACGTATCTAATTGCCAGCCATCGTAAGCATACCATCGCGGCATATTTTTTATCAGGAAACATGCTGCACGGTATTTCAGGCTATCGCTTTTGTAATGTTCCAGTACCTTTTCTAACTCAATTCTATTTTCCCCGGCAAATTCCAAAGCATATTGCAGACGGTCGGGCTTTCGTTCGCACGCAGATATTGCCAGCATACATAGTGCGATTAAAACTGTTATTTTCTGGATGTAACTTTTTTCCTCATTGTTTCTGTTTTCTTTTATTTATCTCCAAATGTAGAGATTTTTTAATTGTAATGATTTTGTTATGGCTGCAAACTTTAAATAAAAGTTGCAAAACTACATTTTGTTACAGATAAATAAGATGGTATTTCAATTGTTATTGTATCTTTACGCTCTGCATAGCATATTTTCAATATCAGTTAGTTTAAATTATTGGAAGTTATGAAGTACAGTTTGCCTATACTATCCTTATTGGCGGTTTTATTTTTATCGGGATGTAGTACGAAGAAAACAACCGAGGGACAGGATTTCTCTCAGTTACCAGTCTATGAGTTGAAAGGGAAAGAAGTACCTACCGATTCGGCTTACCTGCGCTATGCGTACCGGATTCGGGTAGAAGGCGATGTGGCGGTGGTTTTTGATTTACACGGTTCCGATTATTTTTGTCATGCCTTTACTTATCCTGAGTTCGATTACTTGTCTTCTTTCGGGACGTTGGGCAAAGGACCTGAAGAAATTATTTCGGGCAGCGACGTGCGCTTTTTAGGAAAAAACCGTGTAGGGATACTTGATTCGAATGGACGTAAGATAGCCATTTATTCCGGTGTGGGGAAAGGCATGAACCCCTCGTTGGAGCGTATGGTACGCATGGAAGAAAGAATCTTGATGCCACTTGATTTTGTCCGTCTTGCGAACGGCGATTTCCTTGTACCCGACTATTCAGGCGAGGCACGTTTTTGCGTGGTAGATTCCTGCGGGAAGTTAGAAGAGCGGAAAGCTGCAATTCCGTTGGCCGAAAAAACATTATTATCTTCTGCCGCTCCCGCTGTAGCTCAAGCATGGCGTTCTTTCTTGGCGGTAACACCCGATGAAAGCCAATTAGTAACCGTAACTCAATTAGGAGACGTAATGGATTGTTATGCTTTGCCGGTTTTAAACAAGGAGACCATACACCGGATAGGAGAGGGCGGTGAGCCTGAATTCAGTATCGCGGCAGAAGGTTATGGGATTCCGAAAGGCTGTATGGGATATTGGGACGTACAGGTTTCAGACAGTTGCATTTATGCTTTGTACGATGGAACTCGTTTTGAAGACATGATGAAACAAGACCCGGCGACGGTTAAGCAAGGGCTTCGCGTTTGCGTGTGTTCGATTTGCAGGGCAATCCGTTACGCAGTTATACGTTCGACCGTCCTGTTGCAGGCATCTTTGTCGATGAGGCTCTCGGCATCCTTTGGGCTACCGATGTCAATGCCGACCATCAGCTTGTTTCTTATTCGTTGAAATAATGATTAGATTTTCTGCTTAAGCTGATACCCCTGATTCCGACTGTTTTCTATTGTATAATTGTGGAATGACAATATGTTCTTGACGGTTGCTATGTGTACGTAAAGCGTATTGTCGGAAATGGAATGTTTATCCCATAATTCCTTTTTTATTTCTTCTTTCGTAAGAAATCGGTTCGGGTTTTCTAAAAACAGATTAAGCAGTTGCAAATCCAAAGGAGGCAGGTTATAACTTGTTTTATCAATAATCGTACAGCCTGTTTGATGATTTATTTTTATAAAATTCTTTATGTCCTGCCTTTTCTCTTGCTTCCTGTTGTTCCATATTACTAACATTTCTTTGGCTGATATGAATAAAAGCGTGATGATGAGAATAACCACTATCGTGTATTCTTCCGGCCTCCAACTACTTAAAAAAGTGCCTATGCCATAATCTGCCCATGCTTTTACTTTTAATTGATAGCTGAGGTCAATTGAATCTATTTCTGCACGATAATCAGCTTGCATGTACCCAATGGAATCATTGTGGCTGTAATGTGGTTGCTTCCCGTCCCAATACAGAATTCCGATGGGGATATTGACGTTTAGTTTGCTATTTAAAAGCCCCAATAGCAAATCAGGCTGTATGGGATACTTTTTAGACAAAAATAATTGTTCTCCGAGTTTGTCAGCCGTTTGTAAGTCTATGCTGTCTTTAAATGTGTAAGTTTTTTCTTCTATCCGCTTCGTTTCTTCGTTATAGGCAGTGGTTGTAACTTGCTTTACTTTCCTATTGGGAGAAGATTCCGCTCCTATTATCTGCAATATTTTAGAACGCCTTTGATTCAGATCTTCATCCAAAGCCTCTTTGAGTCCGTTATAGACAGATTCTTCTAACCTTTCTTTAGCTTTACCGTTATAGTAGTTGATTAAAACCCCGATGATGATTATTAGGGTTGTAGCAATGGTAATAAAAGAAGGTATATTTTTCATAAAATTCAAGTTTTATGCGAAAGTAATCATTTTTTTTGTATATAAAGCAGATTTTGTTTTGTCTTTTTGTACGATATTGTCACATTTAAGGCAGATTTAAGATTCGGGAGAAATCTTAAATTCAGCGACACCAAAAATTTAAGACAGATTTAAGGTAAAATATTTGGAGAAGTACAGGCGGACGTTTTTCTTTGTGGGTAAATAAATTTAAAAATCAGTCTTGATATGAAAAAGATTATTGTACTGTTTGCCGTGTTGCTTATTGCAGTCATAGTGTTTATTGAAAGAAGTAACAATTCTGCTGAAGGGATGAATGATTTGATGTTGGAAAATATCGAAGCATTGGCAGGCAATGAAGGTTCTTCCAGCATTCATTGTATGGGGAATGGATGTGTGGTTTGCCCGATTGGGAACGTTAAAGTTTATATGTATTTTGAAGCATACAGTTTGAAATGAAAAAGACTTTATTAAGTATCCCTTTGTTTATTAGTCTTGCCCTGTGTGCTTGTGTCGACTCGGGCAGAGAGCGTGTCTCCCGTATGGTAAAAGAGTGGGAGGGTAAAGAGATTGTTTTCCCTGAACATTCCGTTTTTACCGTACAGGGTAAAGATACGGTGTCTTGTCCATCGGGAAGTTCTTCTTATCGTATATTGACGTATGTCGATTCCGTAGATTGTACCAGTTGTAAGTTACAGCTTCCCCGCTGGAAAGAACTGATAGCGGAATTTGATTCAGCAGCGGACGGTAAAGTTTCGTTTCTTTTTTATTTCCATCCGAAAGATAAGAATGAGCTTCGTTACCTGACCCGCCGCGATGATTTTACTTATCCTGTGTGTTTTGATGAATCGGACGAATTAAACCGCCTGAATATTTTTCCGGGCAACATGACTTTTCAGACTTTCTTGCTTGATAGCGATAACCGTGTGGTTGCCATTGGTAATCCGATTCATAATTCAGATGTGAAACGTCTTTATCTTCGTATTGTAACAGGCGATGCTTCGTCGGTAACGGATAAACCTATCGAAACTGTTCTTTGGATGGTAACTTGAAATATAACTTGTATGGTACTCAATGGAATGATCGTACTTCAAATGAAGATGGTTATTTTAATGCAGTAGCCTTTTGCGGTGATAGGATTATAGCAAGCTATTTGGGAGGTAAACGCTTTTCGGAAGGGCAAGGAGAGCCAAAAATAAATTATCCTAAAAAGTTTTTGGTGTTCGATTTGGCGGGGAATCATTTGGCGACATTGGATGTGGGAATTCCGATGTTTTCGTTCTGTTATGATGCGGATTATAATAGAATCATTATGGCTTTTGATAACGAAATCCAGTTCGGCTACTTAGACGGACTACTCTGATAATCTTAACTGATGGAAATATATAAAACACGAATCATGAACAAACGGTATTTTGTAGGGCTATTACAACCGATAATGGTGGCATTGCTATTATTGGGTTGTCGGAATGAAGAATCTAAGGATCTTTATCCAGAAGTAACGATTGATTATTCGAAATGTATGCAAAAACATTGGGATGAGTTGCCGGACTCTTTATTGGGGGAAAAGAAATATGTCATGCTTGATACAACCAATGCGGAGTGCGATTTTGGTGAGATGTCGAAAGTTATGGTAAGGAATAACCATATTTATATATTAGATGCACATCTCAAGAAAATTGTAGTATATGATATGCAAGGCAGGGGAATCTCCCAAGTGGGAAACAGAGGGCAAGGTCCCGAAGAGTATCTGGATATATCAGACTTTGATGTAGCTTCTGATGGCAGCATTTATTTTATAGATGGGAGGTTAGACAAACTGTTCTGCTTTACTTCCGATTTTAAGTTCAAAAGCTCTACCCCTTTGCCATTCGAGGCTGATATTCTCTCGATTGTAGATGATGGTTTTCTTTTCGGACTCTCTTCTTGGAACAAAGGCGTGCAGGAAAAGAGTAAAATAATACACACGGATAGTTCTATCAATGTGGTAGATTCATATTTGGAATATGATGAATACACAGATCCCTCTTATTGGATTTCTTTATATTCTTTTATACGTTCCGATGACTATATTTCGTATAACCAGCCGATAGATAACCATATTTATTTGTTTGACGCTACGGGAAAGCTGCAAGAATGTATAAATTTTGATTTTTCAGATCAAAATGTTCCGGATGAATATAAAAAAGATATAGAACGGAATTTGACATCGTTCGACCAGTATTGCATGTTGAAGAACTTTACGGTGGTTACCCATCGGATAATAGCCGGTTCTTTTTGGAAGAAAAGAAAAACCGTACCTTTTGTTCTCGACCGTTTGCAGAATATCTGCTATTCTGCCGATCCACGTGAAAATTATGACAATTCGGCGACAGCCGGATATAGTGACTCATTTTGGATAACTTATTTTGAACCGGAAGTGGAAACTCAAGAAGTGCTACCCGATTCGGTTCAGTCCTATTTAAATAGCGGAGGCTTTGTGTTAGGATTGCAATCCTTATTTTAGTTTAGTAGAAACCTATTTTATCGTAAATAATTTTAAAAATCATAGTATTGTGGAAGGAGGTTTATACATGAAGTGGATTCTTTAAGTAATGGGAATGTTTCTTTTCACATTCCATTCATGTTAAATCCATCCAATCGAAGAAAGAGGTATAACGATGCAAAGTTAATGATAAATTTGGGATAGGAAAAAGGATGATTTTTTACTTATAAATTACTATGAATTTAAAACATAAAAATATCATGAAAAGAAATATGATTAAAGTTGCTTTATTTGCAGTATTTGCTTTTGTGGCAGGTTATGGTGTATATACATCACAGAAAGAAACCGCAATGTCTGACTTGGCTATGGCGAATGTGGAAGCATTGGCACGTGGAGAAGAAAATCCTTTGTGTCCTAATGGATGTTATAATAATGGTAATGGATGTTACTGTTATACTTGGTTTCCAACTTATCGCGAAGCAAACTAAAAAATAATAGTGTATTGTAGAATAAAGGGAATAGGAATTTAGTAATGAAATCCTAAAAGTCTATTTGATGAATACTCTTCAGGGGATGAAAATATATCTATCCCTAATTAAATAGGAGGAATTTTATGGTAAGATTATTATTGTTATTATGTGTTTTTATGTTTTTTAGTTGTACGAGAAATTCGTCAACAGAAAAGTATCAGAAGTCCCGTGATAAGGTAGAAAACGTTCATAACCGGGTTGAAGAATTTGATACGGACTCCGTTTTGATTGGTAATTATGCCCGCATGTATACGTTAGACGATTATCTGCTGATTGCTGACCATAGGGGATATAACAAACTGATTCATATATTCGACAAAAACAGTTTCTGTCATTTGGCAAGTACCGCTCCTCTCGGGCCGGGGCCATCGGAGATTACGGTATTGGGTCATGTTGCAATCGATGAGAAACGCAGGAAGTTTTATGTTAGCGACCATGGCAAGCAGAAGATATTCAGCTATGATATAGATAGCGTATTAGTTAATCCGGATTATATTCCGGAGGTAAAGCTGACAATAGACCATACTAATTTCCCTTCTGAGTATGAATATATTAATGATACGTTGTGCATCGGTCGTACCATTGCTCCTTCGGGTGTCAATGATTATGTACCTTCCGTTTCTCGTTGGAACATGCAGACAGGAAAGATTGTACCTATATCTTATAATCATCCTGAAATAAGACACAAGCGCATTACTTATGCTTCGTCACAACGATATGGTTTGATAGCCGAATTGTATAGCAATTATGATTTGTTGACCATCAGTGATTTCAACGGAAACTTGAAGTGTAATGTTTATGGTCCTTCATGGGGCGAATCAACGCATAATCATTATTATGGTGAGGGCTTTTTTGACAACAGTAATCATCTGATAGTTTCCTATTCCGGTGGTGACAATAATACGGATGCTTATTATCCAACTCGTCTTTTTGTTTTTGGGTTGGATGGTGCGTACATAAAGACCTTGAATGTAGGGTATAAGATAAACAGCATAAGCTATGATGATAAGGCCAACCGGCTTTATTTGAACTTGAATGATGAAATCCAGTTCGGCTATTTGGATTTGGATGGGTTGATATAAGTTTGTTCTAAAATTTCATTAGACCATTAAAATAAAAACCAATGAATAAGGAATATTTACAATTAGGTAAGAATGCTATTACATCACAGAAAGAAACCGCAATGTCTGACTTGGCTATGGCGAATGTGGAAGCGCTGGCTATAGGAGAGGTTTATCCTGAATTTCTTTGTGTAGGTACTAATGCAATCTGTCATATATATGCTCCGGGGGATGAAGTGGATGGAGTAAAAGTAAGATGGTAAATGATAAAAAGAGTATGCTCTAAATAGATAGTTTTACTATATTTAGGGCTACTCTTAATAATAATAAAAAAACTATGCGTTTCGTTTGGATAATAATATGGTTGCCATTCTTTTTTTATTCTTGTCAGGGAGTAAAAGAAGAACGGTCTGTCCGGCTATTTCACGAAAAAGTAAAGGTGAATGGAGAGTTCATGATAGGTTCTCCCTTAGAAATGAAGTGCTTGGATGATAATTTAATTATCGTGGATGCAAGGTCGGACGCATTTTTTCATTGGGTAAGATTGCCGGATTTTAGATATATGGGTTCTTTTGGTCAGCATGGGCAAGGACCGGGTGAATGGTTGAAAGTAAAAACTCTTCATGCGTTAGGTAATACACTTTATAGTTATGATTCTTATAAATCGGAGTTATTTCAAGTTATTCCTGACGAAAAGTTGGGGATGCTTTCTTTCAGAACATCTGATATTTTCCAAAAAAGTTTAACGATGGATGTTTTTCCGCTTAATGCAAACATGCTTTGTGCTTATGGCTGTTTTGAAAAGGGGATGTTGCATTTGATCGATACTTTAGGGACAGTACAACATATCAGTCGGGATTTTCCAGCACGCGACGAAGCTGAATCACGATTGTCAAACCAAATAAAGTTTATGGCTTATCAAGGATGTGTAGATACAGATGGAAACGGTCACGTCGTTTATCTTACGCTTAATAGTAAACAGCGGTATGTTTATGAATTAAAAAATGATTCATTAGTGGAAATAGCTTCATTTCAGGAATCGTTTCCGCAATATACACCAGATGAAGGGGCAGGTTTGTCTGTCAGTCATAAAGCGAGTAGTCCGTTAGGTTATCAGGATATAGCAGCGGGTAAAAAGTATTTTTATGGATTATATTCTGGTCAGAATTTTAAGGATGTGGGATTGAAAGCATTTGAGTGTTCTGTAATTTATGTTTATGATTGGTTAGGAAAGTTGGTAATGCGGTATGATTTAGATGTTCCGGTTTCATGTTTCTGTGTGGATGAAAAGCATAAAGTGTTTTATGGCATTGCCAATCTTCCAGATCCTACTTTAGTTAAATTTTCAGTAGTACAGTAACAGTTGTATTAATATAATAAGGCGAAAATCGCTGGATGATTTCTGGCGTACCCTGACGATACAGGACAATATCCCTGACCGTTCTTTTATATTGGACTTTTGGGGAACGGTCAGATAGTGAGAAACAAAAAAGGAGTGGAAAGTATGAATATAGATCTGCAAACTCAACTATTCACATTCCACCCCATTGTTAAACCCATCCAATCGAAGAAAGGAGGTGTAACCGATGCAA
>ENA-OPIL01000036-OPIL01000036.1-human-gut-metagenome-genome-assembly--contig:-NODE-36-length-22547-cov-5.092522_pt1 | contig 22547 bp, 25 predicted proteins | sample MGYA00241398_ERZ501642 | MGnify/ENA primary metagenome ERZ501642 (study PRJEB25962, sample SAMEA2042288) | human gut metagenome | biome: human gut; feature: human-associated habitat; material: faeces... | reverse complement strand
ATGCCGGCCAGCATCAGCACCGAGATAGGATAGTAAATCATCGGTTTGTCGAAGATGGGTATCAGCTGCTTGCTGATTCCCTTGGTGATAGGGTACAATCTTGTACCGCTGCCACCGGCCAATACGATTCCTTTCATAGAATTTAATTTTATGTTGGTTTCAGTTACTTTTGTTTAATTTTTGTCAGATAAAACTCTTGTAACCTGCGTGCTTCACTGTAAGAATCGAAACCGTTCTTCTTTATGTCATCGGCATGGCTTCTCCTTATTGGCATATTGGCCTTGGTCTTTTCTATGATCTCTTCAGCCCAAACATCCGGAGATTCATCCAGCCCGATGTAATACGCGAGTTCTGAAGCCGTTGTTTCTTCGGTTATGTTTTTAGAGAAGAATATCGGCAATCCGGCGCACTGCGCTTCAATGCCAACCACAGGCATACCCTCATAGAGGCTTGGTAACAGGAACGCGTCAAAGGCGTTATAGAACTGCTTTATGTCATCACGCCTGCCTAAATCCACGACTTTATCCGCCAAACCAAGCCCATTAATGCGTGAATGCATCTCCTCGTCAAGTTCACCGAAACCAATCATGACCAACAAGGCATTTTCCTGTTTCTGAGCTATCTTTGCAAATATGTCAATCAGGAACAAGGGATTTTTCTGTGGAACGTAACGCCCGATAAATCCATACACGACTTTATCATTCCATCCGAACTTCTCGCGTGTCGTTTGTCGAAGTCCTGCATCAAAAGCGTTGGCGTCGGCGTTTATCACCGTCTTGAAAATACTGATTTCGCCCTTTTCATAAGTCCGCCTGCCGAATTGCCAAATCCCACAATCAATTGAATTTGCCATGAAGTCCGTGGCAAACCAATGGGAGAATGGGCGTAAGGCATATTTTATCAGTGTTTTCTTCTCGTTCTTGTCGCCTTTTGATATGCTTTCGGATATCCTGACTTTCACGCCGGCCAACCAACCTAAGGACATCGGGAAAATGTTCAGCGTGTTGTCAAAGGCGTGCATCACTTCATACTTGTTGGCTTTCAGTATTCGGTATGTCTCTCTCAGATGAGGGATAATCTGCTTGTATGGCGCGACTTTATATACCTTGCCTCCCAACTCCGTTATCTCTTTTTCGGGTATTCCGTTGGAGTCGGAATCGCAAATAAAGTCAAACTGTACCTCCGACCTATCAATGTGGCGGTAATATTCCATAATCAGGTTGCGCTTGCCGCCTGAGTGAAGCACGCCGGCTATTATCGCGATACGTTTCATCTTTTTTACTGTTTGTTTTCTATGGATTCTTTATAAAATGTAGATATACCGTCCAACATCGGCGTGAGGCAGACATTCACTTTCCCAAGCATCTTGGTAGTGTCAAGCACCATGTTCGACACGTCCATGGGTCTCGCGTTCTCGTAGAGAATCTTGAAATCCACCTTTGATATGATTTTCAGGAATGCCAGCACGTCGTTCACCGAATAGCCACGCCCACTGCCGATGTTGACTGTTTCGTTGGTCACATCATTGTCTATAAGCTGGAAAAATATCTCCGCGAGGTCATCTATATAGATGTAGTCGCGTATTGCCGAACCGTCTCCCCACACTTCTACGGGTTGTCCGTTGAGAATCTTGCCTATTGCCACAGCTACAAGCCCCTGCCGTCCGTACAAGTTTTGCCCGTGCCCGTAAGGGTTCGACGGCCTGACTATAAGGTAACGCAACTTTTCAGTCCTGTTTTTAAACAGTATGCTGTTTTCCATCATCTGTTTTGACCACCCGTAATAACTTATGGGTGCCATATCGTCTGTCTCTACAAACGGTTGCATGGTAGTGCGATTGCCGTACACAGTGCCGCCTGAAGAAAAATAAACGAATTTTATATCAAACCTTGCACAATATTCCATGATACGGATAGAAGGGAATACCATATCGGTCAATTCCCGTTTGAAATCCTCATAGCCGCTGCCTGGAATAAGTGTTGATACCAAATGCACTACGGTGTCTATCCGCTTATTTGCGATGATTTGCTCTACTACTTCCACATTGGCAAGTGATACTCTTACTATCTCTACTTGAAGTCCGTCAAGCCGCATTACACTTGCAGTTTCTGGCTCTATCACCGTTACCTCGAAACTTCCGTTCTCACAGAACCACTTCACTAAGTTTGACCCGATAAAGCCTGCCCCGCCAATAAATAGTATTTTCATATCTTGTGTTACTTGAATTTTTTTATTCTAATCTATGTTGCTCTCATTCCCGAAGCATTCCTCAGTCACAAGCCTATCATCTTGAGGTTCGGCTTTAGGAAACTCTACTTGATAATAAGAAACGTTAAGAGGTTTATTGCCTTTCACATTAAACGAGATTCGCTTATAACATTCTTGGATATCAGATGGGTGTTCAATAGAAACAGGGCCGTACGTTGGCTTTTCAGATCGCTCCAAGTACTCCATGTTGTTCCATTCATTGAAGTTTGCCAAATCAAACACCTCCCGATGGAATTCTAATAAGAGGCCTTTCATGTCTTCGTCAGAAATGTCGAACAGTAGCTTTGCCACCTCATCTTTAATACCGGATTTGTTGTCTTTCTTTTGCGTGAGTACGATTTTATATTTGTGACAATCTTTACTAACATTGAATTTCACGTCAAATAAACTTCCATAGGACATTACTTCTTCTTGTTGTTCGTTAGTATCATAAGCAGTCTTGAATAAATGGCTTATTTCTCTACGCCACAAGACAAGCTCGTCGCTAAGAAGCCCAATGTATTCATTGGGGATACTTCCTCCGCCCATATTTGTATATTTTCTATATTCCAACAGATTGAGTAGCGGAAGATGTTTCATGATATTGTATTTGGCAACCAATGGACGCATATTCTCGCCAATCTTACGCCAACAATTATATCTTATCAGCACTAATTCCATATCGGTCAACTGGCCGCGTAACGACTTGGCGTATATCCTCTCGCTCTTCTCATCCAATCCGCTTTCACTCAACAAGGAAAGAAGTTGGTATAACAGCCGCATGTGCGTGTTTATTGTTGGCAGGCTCTCCCTCGCATTTGCAAAGAATGTACGGCATGCCGCATTTGTGCTTTTCAAATATCTGTCGCTGTTGTTAAATTCGCATACAGTCAAGGTTTCAGTGACAAACTCATCTATGGTGCAGGGATTGCCATTCCTGTCTTTATAGGCTTGTGCCGCCTCCCTATATAACGCCAGCAACGTATGGAACTTTTCTTCAAACTGTCTGTCTTTTTCCCATTCCAACTGTAACTTGTTTTCTTCGTTTATTTGCTCATTGGAAGATTTGGTCAATCTATTTGCCTCTCTTTGAGCTTCAAACGTTTTATAAAGAAGAATGATACTTAAAAACGTAAGTATTGTTCCTAACGACCCTCCAATGAAATCACCGAATTGCCCCCAACGTCCAGCGTCTATTGCACAATCCCAACAAAAGAGTGGACATTCCCAAAGGAATACAACAGCGCACAATAGCAAAATGACAATTAAGGCAATGGTTGCCCATCTTAAATGCTTGCTTAGGAACGACAATGGCCTTTCTGCCTGATTTTCATTTTGAGGTTTTATTTCACTTCCCATTTCTGTAACTTATTTATATTCCTATTCTCTTCTGCCGTTACACACGACTTGAAGGACGGATAGTCATCGGCCTTACATAAATCGTTTTTCCAATGCATTGCATTCAGGTTCCCAATATCAATAGTGCCCCCTTTAGACACCGGACGCAATCTGTTTATAGTCCACCCATACATAGTACGTTGTCCATAGTCAATGCGACGGATCCATGCTCCGGCAAAGTCCTTGCGCCACATCGTAGGATTACGGCCATCCACTTGGGTGCTTTTCTCCCAAACTTCTTTTATCTTTTCTTCCGGTATATGCAACATAGATATGGTTATCACATGGTAAACGTCCAATTTAAGCTATTTTTTAGATAGGTGTATGTTGTTAAACAGGTTTTACAAACAAATTTTGTTGGTTTATCACCACCGAATTATCAGGCGCATCCTTGTAAATGATGCAGCCAGCACCGATTACACAATTGTCACCGATTGTTACCCCTTTCAAGATAACAACATTACTACCTATCCAACAATGTTTTCCTATTGTTATGGGAGCGGAAGTATATCCTTGGTCTTTAATAGGAATGCTTGTGTCTTTGTAGCAATGGTTATGGTCGTAAACTTTCACGTTTTCGCCGAATAGTGTGCCGTCTCCTATGGTAATGCTGACACGTGAAGCAAGCGTGCAATAGTTGTTAAAGAAACAATGTTCCCCTATTTTTACCCCCCCTGTTTCCTCTATAACGACATGAAAACCTGTACGATACGTCGAGCTAAACGGCATTGTAAAAGATTTATTGTAAATCAATTTGTAAAATAATGTCTTAACCAAACATATCAAATGGTAATATAGTTTCAATACAATCATCGTTTTTATTTATTTCGTTCTTTTACTCTATTTAATATTTTTCGAGCCGTGTTCAGACCTAAATAAGAAATCAAAGCGCCAACACGTGCTTTCTTTCTTGCCCTTGCGTCTGTCAATACTTTCCATCTGTTTCTTTTGACATAATCGATAAGAACTTGTTTTCGCTTGTCAGGATATTCTGCTGGCATTTCCAACAGAATATGCAAGCAGAAACTTAACAAACGGCAACGCACAGCTTTCCCTATAGGCTTTAATTCATTCGCATGACCCTGTATCATATCCAGAATCTTCAACGCACTGTCCAGCTTGTTGGCTTTGAAAGGTTGTCCTTCGATGCTGTTTGCCCGTAGCAGATAGTTGTAGATAACGCGGTTGCAGAAAGCAATCTTGTCTGCCTGTAAAAAGAGCAAATAGGTTGTGGGTAAGTCTTCATAAATAAGTCCGAAAGGGTATCGGATGCCTGTTTCGAAAAGAGAGCGGTGATAAATCTTACACCAGGCTGCCGTATCAAAAAGTTCCTGATAGAACATCTTTTCAATACCCTCTATACGGTCGAATACCTTTTCAATATAAGGAGGTTGATTTATGCCAGCCTCACAACCTTCATGAAAAATCCTCAACCATGCCACGCCGACTTTACACTGATATTTCTCTACCAGATTATAAAGAGTTTCCACATAATCACAAGCTATAAAATCATCGCTATCCACAAACGTAATGTATTCTCCTTTAGCCACATCAATAGCTACATTGCGTGCATCCGACAAACCACCGTTCTTCTTATGGATGACTTTAATGCGATTGTCTTTTTGTGCATATTCATCACAAATCTTCCCACAATTATCAGGAGAACCGTCATCTACCAGAAAAATTTCAAGATGGGTATAAGTTTGGGACAGAATACTATCCACACATCTGCGTAGATAAGGTTCAACTTTATAGACGGGCACAATGACCGAAATAAGAGGTGTTTCCATTTATTCTCCGATATAACGTGTTACAACAACTTGAGGATTCAATATACCGATATTGCCTTCACAATTTATCCAAAGAATCCATGAATTTCCATTATACCTGTCCCTATGCTGTGTATTAATGATAGGTTGGTTCCTATAAATCAAGGCTGACTCCACATCGGCAAGTCTGGGTTCTTCAAATATGGCATAAACATATACAAAAGTCTCATACGGCGATAGTCGGCACTTTTCCGCCCACAACTCATGATCGTTGTCAAAGTGTTCTTGTATGCGCTTACGCAAATCATTTGTACCTTCGGCTTTGCCAATATAGGCAATCCGTTTGCAAGTATAACACCCTTCTTGGATTAATAATTTGTCACAAACAAAAGCGACATACAATCCATTCCGCTTAGGAACAGTATTGATTTCATTTTCCGAAATGCCACCCTCAAAATCCAATTTGATAGTAGCATTCAAATCTGGTTTCAGTATTGCAGCCATGACATTATTGTTTTAAGAGTTAGTTTTACCCTCATCGGCAGTGCTCCTTTTACCCTGTCGGCCAAACGGTTCGAAGTCCTCAGCACCGTGCCAAAATACGTGCCGGTATCCATATCTTCCATGTGCGCATATATAGAATTCCTTACCTGTGGGCGTGGTGTAGGCGACAACAGGTTATGGTTTTTCTTGGCTGCTTTCTCGAAAGTGCTTTCTTGGATATAGAATACATCCTTCACTCGTTCGAGAAGGCTTAACGCTTTGTCCGTGTTTAACAGTACCACCGACACTCCTTTAGTGGAATAAAACTTTGGGTGTTCTCTTTCTATTCCCCAATAATCACCTACTGTTATATCACCTATCCGTTCTTGGGTGCAATAATTGCAGCGATAACAACATTCCCTGTAAGTGTCTCCTTTCAGGAAATGGTAATAATAAGGGTCTAAGTTTGCAGTCTTGGTCTTGGTCTTGGTCTTGGTCTTGGTCTTCGCCCTATATCCTAATCCCCATCCTCCGGCCTTGTCACGGAAATTGTAGTACAATATTTTGCCTCCTGTTTCTTTGCCCAGCCACTCGATGTATTTTTGAAACAGTTTAGGGCTTGCTACGCCGTGGCATATCAAGTCTATAGTAAGCAAATTGCCGTAATCTTTCCGCAAGAAAGCACGCAGTCCTCCTATCTGGCAGGGCGTACCACTATATAAAACCTGCTTGCCGTCCTCCAATAAGGCTTTTACTTCTGAATAAGTATGCTGCGTATCACATTGCACATACTTAGACCCTTGCAACCGGTACAAGTCTGCCCCATCATGAACCGCTACATGCCCTACTTTCCAATCTTCCAAATAAGCTGCCCCGAATACGGTTCCACCTTGCTTCACAAAACGATGTGCCATAGCAATGAAGGCACCACCGGAAGCACTGTTTTTCAAAGATTCATTATCCTTGTATCTGACCGCCAACGCCTTTATAGGTCGATGTTTTTCCGGCATATTGTTTTGCGGACAACGCTTTTGGCACAGACCGCAACCGATACATACATTTTCGTCTATCTCCGCAACAAGAAAGCCTTCTTCGTTGCTTTTCATGGAGATACACTGTTTGGGACAAAGCTGTTCGCAAGCCCTGCATCCCGTACAAAATTCAGTAATTACCATGTTTATTGGATTGCTTGTTTAAGAAAGCTCCAACCTTTTTCCCTTTCCTTGTTTAAAATAGCATTAACGGAAGAGAAATCTATTTTCGAAGCATCCGCATAAGAGAAATCAGAATAGGAAGTTAGATGCCGCGACTCTAATCCTGTCAGTTTCAGGATACTTGCGATTCGCCCACCGAACTCATTGGGATAAATACAAATCATCGGAGTATTCATGTTAATGCTGAACGCTGTGGCATGGAATGAATCTGTGATGACCGTATCTGCATAATAAATGGCAGAAACAAAATCAAGCACTTCTGGAACTACCAATGCTTTACCATATTTGATGCATTGGTCTATCCGTGTACAAAAACGAACCAATCGCAGCCCTTTTCTGTGAGCAAATTCTTTTGCATACCTGTCAAATTCTTTATTTGTATTCAGTTGGTAAACCAACACGTATGGTTGTTTTATCTTCCGTTTCCCTACATACTGTTTCCAAAAATTCTTATCTACCTGCAGCGTCGGATCTAAAACATGTGTGGCTTCCGGCAGTCCAAGTTCTTTGATTATGTCGACTCCGCTACTCTCGCGCACGGAAATAGTGTAATAACGTTTAAGTAAATCCTTGGTCTCCCGTTTTTCCCAATCATCCAACTTAGATTTGCCGAAACTGGCGGCGTATGCTATTTTGCGTACATTATCGGGAACAAAACTAAGAAATAGTGGAGGCAATATACCGTCATTCCATGCACTGTTCCATGTCTGGTCGCTACCCGTGCAATAAATATCCGATGTGACAGGGAAATTTTTAAAATCCTCATTCGTTGTATATTGAGTTGGAATAACATTCAAATATTGATTTAAAAATTCCGTAAACACTTTATTTTGCCTAACGAATGAAGGATAAAGAATGCATCCGTAAATCAGTTTCTTGACCGAATTCATTCCCTTGCACCATTTCTTTATGCGTGTGACAGGAGAAACGATGTCTTTCCGCACATAATTGATGAAGTCCACCTGACAACACAACGATTTAAATATCTCTTGTGTCGCCAATGCCTGCAAGGCAGAACCATAATTGCGTACGTTTTGGAGGGTAACAACTGTTACCTTTTTCTCCCCATCATTTGATATATTTAAATCCATTTGATTTAACTTTATTTGATTTTACCTTACCTCTGTCTTTTCTCAAATGGTAAAGGGAAATACATAGATTGTAATAACCATTTGTAAATGCCCAATACAAAATACCGTATTTAAAGTTTTTACGAAGCATTTTAATCTTTGATGCCTTCCAAAATGATGAATGAATGGCCTTATCATAACGGATTTGCTTGAGCAATGATCTGATCATTTCGTTTGTATAGTTGCAAGCAGGCATAGTTGTTCCGAACAAAAGTGATCCAACAGAACGGCGGATAATAGTTCCAGCATAAAGTTCCTTATTGTCATGGTATATCTTATCCAGATTGGCTGATGACAGATATTCATTCAATCGCAGGGGGAAGTTGATCGCATTCTTTACATTAATTTCTTTAAATTTTGTAGATGTAGAGAATCCTACACGAATATAGTGGTAGTAAAAAACATCAGGCATAATTCCTATTTTGGGACTTTTGGCTAGCACTCGTCCATTGAAATCTACATCTTCACCACCAGCCGTAAAGTCAGGGTCAAACCGTAAGTCATGGCGGTCTAGGAATTCTTTCTTGTAAAGCGAATCCCAAACACACTCCATTTGTCCGCAGTTAAGCATATCAAGGTAGTGCTTCAAAGACTCTTCAGCTTCATATATTTTTTCTTCAAATTTGAATCTCAACACTTTTAAAACAGCATTACCATTGGTCTTTATGGCTTCGTGCCCGAATTTAACCATATCGACATCGTGTATTTTCGCAAAAGCATATGCTTTCTCAAAAGCCTCCGTGACAAACTCATCATCATGATCGGAGAACCCGATATATTCTCCCTTGGCAATCTTAAGTGCAACATTGCGAGCATTACAGATCCCTTGATTTTTTTGATGAATCACTACGACACGGTTATCTTGTCGGGCGTATTCATCACAACGTTCAGAGCTGCCATCGGTAGAGCCATCATCCACAAGAATCAGTTCCAAGCCTTTGAAGGTCTGATTGAGGATGCTGCTTACTGCGGTATGGAGATAGGGGCCGGAGTTGTATACGGGGAGGATGATAGAAATTTTAACACTATAGTTTTCCATATCTATGAATTAATGCGTGATATAAACCTAAACACATTTTTGCTACTTTAGTGATTTTATTATCATCAAACAGAATTACAAGGAAAAATAATCTAGCTGCACGAAAAATAGCTCTTAGCGGGAAGTGATGTTTCATACCTAAGTAAATGCCGTTTCGCACCATATAATAATAGCGAAGCGGTGAATGATGATATATCTGAAATTCTTTTCCAAAGATTTTGTGAACTTCGCTATGGCCGACTTCATGAAGTAATGCTGTATCATGGGTTCTAATGATTTTATATCCATGTTCTCTCATTGACAAACAAATGTCAAAATCAACTGAGTCAATAAACATAATTTCATCAAATCCACCTACTTCTTTCCATGCTTTTAAGTTCATCATTGATGCTGAAGTAATGCATGTCAATACTTCTTCACACCCTTCTGTCTTCAGCTTCTGTTCTTTTAACTCTCCAAAATTTCTATCTATAATTTTACAACAAACTATGCCTATATCATCACGATTAATAAATTTTGAATAAGTTGACACCAAGTTGCTAGGTGCAACAGAATCCTGATCTAATGTAACAATCCACTGAAAACCATTTTGCATTGCGTATTCTGCAGCCTGATTAAGAGCTTTGGCTATACCCTCATTGTTTTTGTTTAAAATTACAGATACACTATTAAATTGTTCCAGCAAGGATTGTATTTCGATTATGTTATCAGATCCATTATCAATTACAATAATATTATGAATTTGTGATATAATAGCTTTGATATTTTCACACAACCTTCCAATATCTGGATTATATGTAACTATTGACGCAAACAACATGGAAATTTGAATTTACTATCAGGCATATTAAGAAGCTGTTTTGAATTTATCGTGCGCTGATTTGGGATGAGTTTTTGAGGCATTTTCGCTTGTGTGATGAGGAAGATAGCGGGCTATCTGACGAAGAACAGGAGCGAAAAGGACCAAAAAATCGCCCAAAGCACACACGAAAACGGATACATCAAGCCAAGAAAAATTTTTTGGAGAAATTCAAAACAGCTTCTAAAGATTAAAAAATTTTTGTGTCTTATTTGACTTTAAACGTATGCTACACGTTTTATTTGTTTCAATAAAAAGAAGTAATGGCACAAATAGCGATGCAAAAGGCAATCCATGTTGAATAAAATCCAACCAATATATTGCTAAAACTGGTAATGAAATATTTTTAGGACTCCTTCTGATACAATATAACGTGAATGCCAAAATAAAAATAATTGTATAAACTAATCCATATCTGACAACAAACACCTTGTAAGAACAGGCGTCAAAACCCTCTATAGAACTAAACTTGTCCAAATAACCTTCGGAACCTATGCCAAACCAAATTTTATCTGTTGCAAAGAAAGCCGTAAACATTGCTTCAGCCATCACGTTATCACGATTATTTCCCACTATGCCTTTTTCTTTATCATATTCAAGACGATCCAAAATCTTTTCATTGATCATATTATGTCCTTTATTCCATTCTGATGCAATTTCGTAAATTAAAGAAATACTGATAAAGAATATCAACATAAATTTTATCTTCTTTTTATTAGTTGATGTATTGAAATAAGAATAGATTAACCAACCAATGATGGCCAATACATAACCTCCAAGCGAATATGATAATAGAACAGCTAATAGATAAACATATACACATGGCTTTCTTAAATCAAATCGATTAAGCATCAAGAAGCTGACATTTAACAGCGAAAAATAGCCAGGCTCAAGACTAAAGCCTACAAATTTGCCAGGATAATTAAAGCTGTCTAAACAAAATATGTGATTAATGAAAGTATACTGATTAAATACTTGATAGCCTAACGAAGGAATTGGGAAACCTGCATATATAAAAAGATAAAATATCAATGACAGCAATACTAATATGGTATACACCGTATTAATACATTTCATGATGTATTTCTGAGTAATTGTATCTATAAAAAACAGTGTAGATATAGAAAGGAATAACAATACATTCACCAAAATAATATTAATTTGGTTTGTCGTAAAATAAGAACTTAAACATAATACCACGATTAATAAGTTCACATATCCTGTACTGTTTTTAATCTTGTTCTTAACCCTAAAAAATGATAAAATTATTATACTATAAATGATGACATTGTATGTTGCTCGCATTTCGACTGTGAGCCAACATGAAGCCCCAGACAATATGATATAGCAAAGTCCTATAATGTAAATATGTAAAGCGATATTTTTACTCATAACACTTAGTTTTGTATATAGCTATTCTGTTTATATAAAACTGATAATATGCCATGGGATTAAATAAACGATGAATCTTGTAAACATACTGCCACATATGGGATTTATACAAAGCATTATATCGTAATCGATTATTTATCCAAAGCAGAAAAGACAATTTCTTCTGAAGTCGAAGAGAATATTGCATAGCCAATTTTTCACTCATCAAATATTTTTGACTAATATTATTCCTATTGGATACCGATGATTGTTGAATCCTATATTTTACTGTCTCTTCATTAACAAAACATAATCTCTTTGATGCAAGTTGAGCTTTTATCCAAAAGCACCAATCTTCTTGCATTGGTATATTTTCATCAAATCGTCCTAATTCCAACCATAAGGATTTCTTCATAAAGGAAGTTGCAGCAGGAAGAAAATTCCCTGATAATAATTTATATGTAAATTGACGGCGTGTTAAATCAAAAGCACCATAATGAAATAACTTTGGTGGGTTTGGTACAATGTCACCATCATTACCTATATATTTAACTTTTGAGAAAATAATGTCGGAAGGGTTATCTAATGCATACCTTAAATTACATTCAATGCAATTATCAAGCATAATATCATCACCTGCAATTCCTTTAATCCATATCCCCGCAGCCACTTCAATACCCCTATTGTAATTAGCCGTAACACCTGTATTAATTATGCTCTCAATTAATTTTGCACATACAAATTTAGCTTTATTCTTGCTCAACCATTCTTTGATGACTGATACGGTATTATCCGTCGAACAATCATCTGTTATAATAAGCTCTATGTTTTTATATGTTTGTTTTTTTACGCTGTTCAATGTTTCAACTATATATTTTGAAGAATTGTAAGTGATTACGACTACTGAAACTAGCGGATTTGTACTACTCATACATTAGGTATTTATTAAATTTATTCTTAAGTTTGTCATGTATCATGTTTGATAAAGGAGTGGTTAACTTTATGCGCAATTTATCATAATATATAGAAAATATAAAGATGAATACACAAAATAGCAAATAACAAGGCAGATAGGTGAAATAACTCATATTATGCAACATCCACTGGTCTACATTCACAAGAACACTATACATGGGTGGAGTAGTGTGAATAATATAAACTGCAAACGTGCTACTTGCTATCCAATTAATACTCCTGTTATGGAATGATTGGTAGGTGAATGGAAAGAATAGACAAAATGCTTCTATTATTATAATGGGATTGGAATAAGCCCAAGCGTGCTTAAAACCTATTAAATGTGCGATTCCGACCAATATTGCACAAACAAAGTAACACAATATCCACACACCTCGTTTCACTTTCAACAACCTGTCCTTATACAATCTGGCAACCCGTGCCAACATGTACATCAAGATGAAATGTATTAGCGAATACCCTTCGTTTATCCCTAAACATACATTGTTGCGAATGTTCCCCATAAATGCTTCCACAAACCACAAGAGTAATACCAGCGCCAAGCTTCTCTTCCCATATTTCTCAAAAAATGAGTTAAGTACAGGCGAAAAAAGCATCAACATCACATAACATTGTACAAAATAACTCTCACGTGTAAAAACTAATATATTGTCTACTAAGTGCAGCAAAGAAAATTCACCTGTATATATGGAGCTTATTATTTGAAAGGGTATATAAATCGAGACCAATAACATATACATTTTCAGAAGGGAGCGGAGTTTAAATTTTATGCCAAACCATCCTGATATTATCAGAAAACAATTTACGCATACTACTGTCAATGATTCTATGACAATCTGTCCAATTCGAAAAGACAAATCCAATGTCGTGTCCATTGGGTCTGCCATTCCTCCAACAAACCATCCTGTAAAATGTACTACTAGGACAAAAAAAGTCGATACAATACGAAATAATTCTATATTAGACTCACGGTCTACCCTCCCTAATTGTCTATAAAATTTACCTTCCATATTATCTCCACTTATTCAGGGCTTCTACTACAGCCTTTACTTCTTCCTCCTCCATCACCGGACTCATCGGCAAGCTCAGTTCCTCTTGATGAATTTTCTCCGTAATCGGGAAAGACAAATTATTCCACTCTTTGTAACACTCCTGCTTGTGGGGAGGTATTGGATAATGGATTACCGTCTGGATGCCGTTCTCAGTCAGATATTGTTGCAAAGCATCCCGCTGTTCACAACGGATTGTGAAGATATGGAACACGTGTGCATCCCAATCCTTTACTACTGGAGTTATAATTCGAGGATTCTTGATGTGGTCTATATAATATTTGGCAACCTGCTTGCGGATGGCAACATCCTCGTCCAAGTGTTTCAGCTTGACATCCAATACCGCAGCCTGAATCTCATCCAAACGACTGTTTCGACCTTTATACTTGAAAACATACTTTCGCTGTGACCCGTAGTTGGCTACAGCCCGTACCACCTTGGCAAGTTCTTCGTCATCGGTGGTTACCGCACCGGCATCGCCAAAAGCTCCCAAATTTTTCCCGGGATAGAAGCTGTGACCAGCCGCATCGCCCAACGAACCGGTATGATGCCCTTTGAACTTACAACCATGTGCTTGTGCGTTATCTTCCACCAGCTTGAGCCCGTACTTCTTACACAACTCACCGATTTTTTCCGTATATGCGCATTGCCCGTAAAGATGGACAATCAGTATAGCCTTTGTCTTTGATGTGATAGCTTCTTCTATCCTGCTATCATCTATCTGATAAGTGGTAAGGCTTGGCTCTACCAATACTGGTTTCAAGCCATTTTCTGTAATGGCATGGATAGAGGCGATAAACGTGTTTGCCGGTACAATCACCTCGTCTCCAGGCCTCATTACTCCCATCTCCACATATGCGCGGAATATCCATATCAAGGCATCCAAACCGTTGCCACAGCCTACGGTATATTCCGTGCCTATATAATCGGCATAATCAGCCTCAAACTTCTTTGTCTCTTCACCCTGAAGGTACCAGCCAGAATTAACGACACGACTGACAGCTTCATGAATTTCATCCGCATACTTGGCGGTGACTTTCTGTAAATCTAAAAATTTTATCATGTTGATTAACTATTATTACTGTAATTTCTGTGTTTTCAATCCAATGTTTCTTTTTCCGCGACATATCCTTTCATGGTCGCAGGATTCCCATACCATACTGTATAGGGTGGTACATCTTTTGTCACAACACTGCCTGCTCCTATTAATGCATATTCTCCAATCGTGTGCCCTGCGATAATTGTTGCATTGGCACCGATAGATGCGCCTTTTTTTACAATAGTCTTTTCAAATTGTGCAGGATACTGTTTGGAGCGAGGGAATAAATCATTCGTAAATGTGACATTGGGACCAATAAAAACATTGTCTTCGATGCAAACCCCGTCCCATATTTGCACGCCTGATTTTATGGTTACATTATTCCCTATATGGACATCGTTCTCTACCAGAACATGCGCACAAATGTTGCAATTTGAACCAATCACGGCTTTCGGTAACACTACGCAAAATTGCCATATGTTTGTATTGTCGCCTATTTGATCGCTTTGCACATCAGCAAGTGGATGAATCTTTACCATTTTTATATTGAATAAATTCATTATAATCCCGTATATAATCTCCTTCGTCATACTCATGTGACGCAAGCACCAGGCAAACAGCACCAGAAGAGAAATCATCTAGCGTTCGCCAAATACCTGGTACTACATATAATCCTTGGTAAGGCCTGTTCAAGGTAAAAGTTCGCTTAACCCGCCCATCATCCAAAGTGACAGTGAAACTACCGCTGGCTGCTATTATCAACTGGCTCAATTCCTTATGTGCGTGGCCGCCACGGCTTTCTCCGCCAGGAACATCATACAAGTAATAGGCACGGCGCACTTCAAAGGGAACATCTTGGTTATTCTCTACAACCGAGATGTTTCCTTTCCGTTCGCTGTGATGTTTGTCCAATTCAAGAATTGTACAGTCGTAAACAGAATTAATAATCATGGCTTAATGCTTTAAATTTTTGGTAATCAAATATGTAATCATCCGGATTGTAAAAGGTCGACGAAAGTACTAAAGCCAGGCTGTTTGTAGAGAAATTGACCATCTCACGCCAGAACCCTTGCGGAATGTACAACCCGTAATAGGAGCGGTTCAAAGAGAATGTTTCCCGTCTGTCTCCATTGTCGGCAATGACATCGAAACCACCAGAAAGGGCGATAATGAACTCTTCATTTTTCCTATACGCATGCCCTCCTCGTGACTCTCCGCCTGGAACATCATAAATCCAGTAGCAACGCTCAATTTTAAAGGGAATGTGTCGAAACTGTTCTACAAAAGAAAGATTTCCTCGAGCGTCTAAGAATTTAGGCAGTTTTATAATTTTCGCTTCATTTCCCATGCCATAATAATTTTATAAAAAGATAAAACATCATTATAGTGTACAATATATAATTCACCAAGTAGGCTTGTGTAATACCAACGACTCCGTTGTTCTGCATGAAGAGGAAACTAAGTCCTACATACAGAAAAGAAAAGAGCACTTCTGTCCCGATGAACCATTTTGCCATTGCTTTTGCAACCATCAAGTAAGCTAGCAGCCAACTGGTTATTTTGAAAAAGTCACCCATCAGCTGCCAAATAAACAACCCTTGCATGGGCAGAAACTCAGGAGTAAACAACAATCGAATAACTACAAACCGGAGCATGTATATCAACGCAAATCCACATAACAGGCAGGGTATGATTACTTTGTAGGAGCGATAAATCTCCCTGCGCAATTCAAGCTTGTCTGTAAGCTCTGAAAGTCGGGGGAGGTAATATACACTAAAAGAAGTAGTGATAACAGTGAGATACATATTGGAAATGCGATTCATCGCCTCCCACCAACCAGCTTCCGTAGCGGAAATCTGCGAGATAACATGTCCACGAAGTAACATTTGGGCAACAGGTAAAGTCGCCGCAGAAATAAATGTCATCAAAGAATATCGTAGATATTTCTTGGAAAGATCCTTGTTAATTCTGTTTTTTAAGTATTCCCATTTCATCCATGGAAGTTTGCGCACCATCCAAATTGAGATGAAAAACATGACACTTTGGAAAGTTACGGCACTGATTAACGCACCTTTTAGGTGCCAGATGAAAACCAGACTTAGCGTATAAACCAAGCCTAAAAGACTGCCGATAATATTTATCTTTACATAACGTTTGAACTCCTTAAAGCCATTGATTACAGAGGCCAATGCCATATTAAGCGCATAGAATAGGATCGTGAAACCGAATATCGTAAAAACGTATCCATATTCAGGTGAAAGCAGAATCCATTTACTCAACACATTATGGAATAGAACCAGCCCTACACCGACAATGAGCGAGCATGCGCAAGTAATCCTTAATGCGGTGGAAAGACAATCCTTTACCCGGTTTTCTTCATCTTTGTATTCTGCGACATACTTAGTGATTCCGTTGTTTATTCCGCCTGTGGACAGTGACAATGCAATGGTGGCAAAATTATTAAGCTGGCCTACCAGAGCAACCCCTGCAGGTCCGATAATGCTTGCCACCACTTTTACACTGATAAGCCCAGTAAGCATACGTACCAATGTGGACATGGCTGTGAAAGAGAATACTCTCACAATGTCAAGATGGGTAATACGGTTTATAAAATTGGAAAGTTTATTTATATGGATTTGTCGCATTGACTGAATACATTTATTGTGTAATTTATAGACAACAACTCATATGTACATCTTGGACGCTTACAAAAGAATATATGACCTCTATTTTATGGCATACAAAATATCCGGCAATGCATATCGACATCCTTACAAATAGAAATAAAAGCATTTAATAGCCATGCCAATTGTATGACATTTGCCTTTGGTCGTAGCTCCTGATTATTTTTTATTTTATTAAAAACATCCTGCAATTGTGCTTTTGAGATAAAGTTTATTGCAAGACAAACTTCTTTTACAAAATTTGGAGAAACTCTTAATTCTTTGAATCTATTTATAAAACCGCTAACATCACCTCTACGACAAAGTCTTATTTGCGTACCCCTAACCGTATGTCTCCATCTTTCACGTTTGTTTTCTAAAATATTATCAGAAGGAATCAAATGACCGATATTCTTCACGGCTTGTCCTAAAACATCTTGAAAATTAGACGCAGATAAAGATGCCGCCTCTTTATATTTTGAATGACAGAAAGCCACTGTACTTCCATTTATTATTATATGGTCAGCCCATTCTTCACCCATATCATCACAAACGATAAATTCAGCATTATTAAAAATCCTGTTTTCAACAACATTGAATATACAACCTGCATCGAATTCTACACTATTAGCAGTTAGGTCACCCTTCTCGCTTGTTACACCTCTCAGTTCAGGATATGGTTCTAAAATAGAAAGAATCGCATCAAAATCGCTAAGGATAGAATTGTTCTTATATAAATTCTTGGATGAATATATGTATTTGTAATCATCAAAGCCGACAGAAAAACATCCTAAGTGATTTATTATATCAATTAATTTTTCAGCCTTTTCATTATCTTTATGAACATATACAGAACGCAATAATCCATCTGCCCATATGCGAATCCCGTTGTTGCTACGCTTTATACCGAATCTTTTCTTTAACTTTTCAGTATAAAAAATCTCCTGATTTCACCAGAAGGTTCTAAATCATGAAAAGCGTATTCCCTAATAAATTTTTCGGCCTTATTTGTACATTCTTTGTTATGTTCATTGCCTTCGCTGTCTTTCCAAGTTATATAAAATTTGTATTCATCAGAAAATGATATATAATTTTGTAGTTGGTAAACATCAATTAAAAGTGATATGGGCTTTAATGCATTTTTCATCGAACGCCACGAAGTAGGCATAGCAAAACGTGACAAAAAATCTGTCATATCACCTAACCCATCGTTGTCAAGAGATTCTGTTATTGTTTTCAACCACAACAACAAATTATCAATATTACGTTTCTCTCCCAATTTTGCTATACGTGATGTACTAATGTTTATGCTACACAAATCATCATTAGCTGACATGAAACGTATTGTGTTTACTATTTGTCGATTCGCCCCATACATTGGCATAACATTTTCAAGATCATCTGCTTCATACATCTTATTTCGAATTGCAGACTTGTCCATATTCATGTTTGTCAGTTTCAGTTGTTGAAATTTCGTGTAGGTATCAACCATAGCAGCACAAATTTTTCTGCTTTCAATAGGTACTAGATATTCTTTTATAAAAGAATTTATCCCCGTTACGTTTTTTCTGAAAATTACAATGTAGTCACCTATTTCGATAATAAGCAGATATGCCAATTTCTTTTCAATTAGTTTTTTATTAAACTCACCTTGACTGAAGTTGAAAAATTGAGGTTCAGAATTAAAGCTGAATACCAATAAAGAGCAATAGGCTGTTATTCTATCTTCCGCATTTATTTCATGCCGGTTTGCGTATTAAAACTGTTAATATACTTTTTTCTTTTTCCCCACCTGCATTTTCGAACAAATCAAGAATGCTTTTCTTTGTAATAGGCACATTCTCATTTCTTTTGAAAAAATAAGCACCTTCGTTCAATATAATATGCGAATACAATCCTAAATCATCTTTCTCTTTCATCCTCTTATTGCATTAATCGTTTACAAATAAAAATGACATACTGAGTATTAACGTAATCGTACAATTCTGATATTTTCCATATTTTCAGTTGACTTGTCTAAAATGAGATTAAGATTTAGTTGATACTTAATATGTTAGAACCTATACCGATAGTCAATGCATTGTTTTTTCAAACTTCTCCCATATATTCATCGCATACGGCGTACCATAATCCTCGTATGCCTCCGTATGTTTCAACTTCTCCAATCCATCTTTCAAACGTTGCAACTCTGCATCGGGGAAAATTCCGCTTTCAATAGCATTAATGACTTTCTCCATCATATTCTGGCAAACATAGTCCGGACTGTACATGTCATCGAAGTAGTCATAATGCTCATCTTCCACAAAGTGGTAAGTGAGGCTTTCAAGTACTTCCAGCAGGACGGTTACAGCTTTGACAAAATTGCCTTGGCTTAACAATTCACGAACCGCTTTCTGATAAGGCGAAAGCAGGCTTGCTATGGTTTCGTAATCCTCATCAATGTTGCTTTCATTGAATATGTCTTCGATTTCCGCTTTCAGTAGGGTCAGTTCGATGTCTGTCCGTTGCTTATCACCCGCAATCCACCTTATGATAGTTGGAGGGAACTTAGCTGTATTGCGCTGACAAGTGCTTCTTCACGCTGACAAAGGTGTCCAGCTACGCTATGAATTACTTTAGCCACTCGTTGAGGTCTATCTTCTCCAGACTGGCACCGATGACGGTAATCCGGTTGTCATACTTCCGTGCCGGGTGACTTTGCAGTGTGAGATACGTATAGCGGTTCATCGATTGTTGGAACGTGGTGCAAACATCCTTGCAAGCTGTCTCTAGGTCACGGTCGATGATGATAATTTCCGCCTTGCGGTTGGCACGCAGCATGTCGTTGAAGAATGCGTCGCCGCCATGCAGGGAGTGACCAAGGATGAGGATACGTTCGGCATGAGCCAATGCTTCTGCTGTGCGATACCACGTGGTGATATACTTTCCTGAGATGACAGGCTTCAGCTTTAAAGGTGGCATGAAAGATGGGATTGGGATGGCGAGGCGGTCGCCTTCCAGGCTCAATTCTTCAGACAGGCGGTCTTGGAAGAATCGGACAAGGTCAATGCCGTGGATGTCGTCCACCTGCAGGTCGTTCTTGTTCTCAATGTCTACGTAGTTGGTCAGGTTGCCGTTGAAGTAAATCGTCGAGGGCGAGGCGTTTGCCGCTAAAGTAGTGTAATTGAAGGTGATGACTTGCACCTGTTCTTTGCCGTTCAGCTGTCCGTATATAGGTAACGAATCTTCAATCCCAGTATCGGATACTACCGTTTGTTCCTCATGGACGAGGTATGCCCACAATGTCCACGCGATGTACAGGTAGGTCTTGATCTCGCTTGGCTTGTTGGTGAAAAAGCCGTAGAAATGTTGCGCCAAGAGTTGCCCGATGTCGAGCAGGTTGGTGTACACGTGGCGCAGGATGGGGTTCTCCGTGTCGTGCAGGCTGGTCTGCAGGATGTATTTGACAATGTCCTCGAAGGTCTTTGTATAGTTGACGTGCGAAAAGTCGATGATGGTCTCTTCGGTCGGGTCGATGCCCGTCACCTCGCGGATCAGCTCCTCGGTTTCCTCGTCGATGGCGGCACCGTCTTTCACTTCGGTGATTTTATGGAAAAGGCGGACGATGAGCAGTCCCATCTTGCGCTGCCCTTCATCAAGACGGTCGTTTTGCTCCAATTCTCGTGTGACACGGGAGCAAATGGTCTCTCGTTCGCGGTCAAGGTCGTGCGCCAAGCGTTCAATGGCGTTGTCCACGAACTTGGCATAGCTGAAACGCAACCCTTTGAGCAGTTTGCGCAACGCCGCGTCCACAGCCTTGCCCTCGTCGGTCTCCAGCCATTCGGTAATCTTAGGCACCAGGCTGCAAGGATTGGGAAAGCCAGCCGCAGTATCCACACCTGCGCCGAGGACAACCACCATGCGTGCGGTAGCCTCCTCGTGAAGTGGGACAGGCGTGCCATAGTAATTGTTCTGTACGGCTTGGGTGGCAGCAGGATTCACCTGCGAGTGGCCGCCGTTGATGTCGATGTTCGTTTCCGCCATTACGATGCTGCTTGTTTAGGTATCCTTGGATACTTGGACATTTATCCTTGGATATTTTGCCGTTTATTATTGGATACTTGGGCGTTTATCCTATAATCCTTTTTCCCGCCTGTTCCGCTTGTATACCGCCCAAGCCTCGTTGATGTTCAGGCGAAGGTTGTCGATGCCTTTGCCTTTCTCCAGTCGGACGAGGAATGGCAGGAGGAGACGGATGAATTTTTCCTTTGCAATCAAGTCACCGTTCAGTTTGGGTTCGTCGGCGCACATTTGGGCGACCGCTTCGCCCACCTGTTGCGCATTGGTGCAGGCGGCAAGGGTGGCGATGTAGGCTCGCAGGGTCTCTTCCTTTTCTATATAGAGGGAAAGGCGGCGTTCGTCGTCAGAAGACCAAGGGCGTGACGGCTCATCGGGGGCAGGCACTTCTGGTTTTCCCAGCTCGTAGTGGAAATGCTGCTCCGCCTTGGTGGCGTTGGGCAGTATCTGGTTCGTGCCTCCATAGATGTTGATGTTGACGCTTGACGCGGTTTTTTCTTCCATGTTTCTGTTGTTTTCCAATATTTTTTCCTCTTTTTTCCAGCGTTCTTCAATGGTCTTTCAATGCCTTTCAACGGAATTGTTTTCGCTTGGCTGGCATCGTATCTTTGCAGTGTCGAAAGGATGAAGCGCGCTGCCCGTAGACAAATGAAAACCAATGTTTAACGCTAAAAAAGGAAAAGTATGATTGACTATTCTGTTTACATGATGACTCCTACTTACAGTAAGGATGAAACGCCCAAGGCGTATGCCAAGAACCAAGTGTCTGAAATCTGGTCGCTGGAAAAGTTCGCCAAGCACATCTCCGACCACAACGGCGTGTATTCACGCGGTACGGTGAAAGGCGTAATCTCCGATATGTGCGAGTGCCTGGTGGAGCAACTGCTCAACGGCAACAAGATCCAACTGGGCGAGCTGGGCACTTTCGGAATCTCCATCAGCAGCGAAGGGGCGGAGAGCATCGAGAAGTTCGCGTCCAAGAACATCAAGGAGGTGAACATCCTCTTCACTCCCGGCGTGGACTTGGAGAACCTGATAGGCCGTGCCGAGTTCAATCCGGTGGCAAGTCGTATCGCCCAAAAGGCTACGCTGAAAGCCGAGAAGGCGGGTGAGGCAACAGTGGACTTGGAGGCTGCCAAGAACAAGGTGAACGCTGGTGGCTCGCAAAGCACCGATGAGGACGAGGAGGATGACTCCACCGGCACAGGTAGCACCACTGTCACACCTGGTACGGGTGGTGGCGGTAGGTCCCGGG
>ENA-OPIL01000021-OPIL01000021.1-human-gut-metagenome-genome-assembly--contig:-NODE-21-length-25394-cov-2.182564_pt1 | contig 25394 bp, 39 predicted proteins | sample MGYA00241398_ERZ501642 | MGnify/ENA primary metagenome ERZ501642 (study PRJEB25962, sample SAMEA2042288) | human gut metagenome | biome: human gut; feature: human-associated habitat; material: faeces... | reverse complement strand
GGCTGGGAATATTTCTATGTTAACAGTAAAACCCATATCAGATATAAAATGAATACCAAGCCAGAGAACTATTTCATATTGAGGAATGACTTTATTCTGGATAAGAATCTAACCCCTAAAGAAAAAGACTTCTTGCTAAAGTTCATGGCTATTTGTACTAATAACACACATTACTTAAAAGCAAGCAAACAAGACATTAAAGATAAAATAGGAGTAGGTAAAAACAGCACTGTAATTGACAGCCTCATCAATAAAGGGTATATAGTTCTTATTAATGGATATTATATTGCCAGATGCAAAGACATGCCATTATCCAGAGACTTGGAAAGAGCCAATATCTATCAAATAATAGAGGACTTCTGTATAGGACACGGAGTTATACCACCAGCCTATGACAGAAAGAAAATAAATCTTATTCTTACTAAATACACTACTGTTGGCAAAAGCAACCGTCAAGACTTCAAACAGACACTAATTAAGAAATGCAAGCATATAGAGCAAGGGAATTATCAGTATTTATTAACTGCACTAGGTCTATATAAGAAGGAGATTAAACCATATCCCCAACCAGAAAAATTTGAAATCATATTATAGGGGAAAGCTCCAGACTGGCAGATAAGGTCTGGGGCTTTTTATGCCCTCAATTATAAGTAAATACCTTGTTCATTTCTATCATTCATATTAACAAATCTTGTAACCAAAGATGAAAACTATCAACTTCGGCATATTGACCTACCATGTCTATGTAGTTAATCGCATACGACAAGTCCACTTCATAACCATAAAAATCTATTAAATCTTGTATTAATTCTTCTGGGGTAATCATAATGTTACTTTTTATTCTAAAGAACGATTGTCCATAATCGCTTGAAGCATATTAGAACATTTTTCATATTCTTCTTTATGTTCAATTCTAAATTCGCTACATTCAATGGCTATATTTATCCACATTTCATTACCTCTTAGTTTAAGAAATTTTTCCCATTCTTTAGGCGAGAAGTAGGAATCTGGTAAATTATCAAATTCTTCCATAGATGAGAGAGAATATCCTTTGTGAGCTAAGAACATATCTTGGATAATCCAATTATGAAACATATCGTAATACTCTGTATATTGATTTACTTTTAGTTCATTGCGAGATAAGAAGGTTTTGATTAATGCAGCAGAATCAGAAATCCATTCACCTAAAATCATTCCATCTTCACAGAAACCTCTAGCTAAATCTTCTAATTCAGGTTTTATACATCCAATGTGGTTATTGCGTAAATAAAATAATTTTATTATATCAAGGGATGTGTATTGCTTCTCATCCTTATTTAGTTCCAAGAAACGTTCAATGTACCGTTCAAAGAAATGAGAAGAAAAAATCAGTAACACATTTGTTCCTTTAAGCGGATAAGCTGCCCATGTAGTTCCTCCATACCTAAAAGTAATGTAGGCATGAGGAATTACAACATTAGCATCCTTTTTAGATTGTGCATAAAAGCTGAAGAACCATTTATTATTTTTCTTTGTAATAATCTCTGTATTCCATATCCATGGATAATATGTTTGCTTCAATCTCATTTTATTGAATTTTGGATTAAATTTAGTCCAGCGTGCATGGACTTCCTTGTAATCAGACTGAATTTCCTTTGCCAATTCGGTCAATGTCATTGTTGGTAAAATCATATTAATAAATATTTAGAATTGAGATTAATAATCACACAACCAAACATATTATAGCGAAGATAATGATTATAATTAGAATAATACGCATTTTATTGCTGTTTTCCTTAATATCAGAATTTGTGACTTCCACTTGAGAGCTATTTTGTTTATCCATGCAATTAAATGATACAAACTTCTCGCCAGTGTTTAACCAACTAATTTGGCTTGGTACTAAATTCTTTACTCCTATTGTTGTATTAACAATCTTAAGATTGGCTGATTTAGGATTAATTATATTTTTCATTGGCATTATCCACATTCCAGAACATTCAAAGGCATGATTTAAAGTTACCACAATTAAATAATCTGCATTTTTGCCTATTAGATTGTTTATTCTTCTTGTTTCAGAGGTCCGTCTTTCACTATCATATACTCGCCTTGTTTTGATTTCAAAAGTTAATCCTCCTTGACCTATTGCATCCAGTCCCTTCTCATTCTTATTGCTAGATAATTTTAGGTTCAAACGTTTACAAGCATAATATTCTCCAATATCCCCTACTACTTTACGGCTTCTAATAATCCCTTCTTTTTGTAAATTCAAGTAACTTTGAGCAAAATTTCTGATAGCGACTTGTTCTTTTTGAAGTAATTTTAATCGAGCTATATTCTGAGAAAATGAAAGCACAGAAGAAGCGCCAATAATGTATTCTTCCGTATTAATTTTATTAGAAGGGATTTTTAATATGGATATAGGATTGTAATATATATCAAAATATACAACTACAAGATAGTCAAAATCTTGATATTTTAGATTAGAAATATGATGAGTAAAATTATTGTTAGATATAACTTTAGATTTAATTTGATATTTATAGCCTTTAGGACATACTCCATCGTATGCTTTTGTGGATTTACCAGCTAAACTTAGTTTAAAATACTTGGAGGCAATAAATTCTCCTATTTCTCCAGTAAAGCTATCTGTACGAATTATTCCTAAAGTGAAAAGTTTATCACTGCAATTGGCAAATTCTTTTAATAAAGTTTCTCTAACTGCTGTTTGCTTTTCCATGAATAAAATTTTATTGTTTTATTAATGGCTATAAAGGTAGAAATAAATAAAGTATTAGCAAATTTTGGATTCTTATAATTAGTCCATCTAAATTATTGATGAATTGATTTACTATTGTGTTTATGCCCAACTCAAAAATATAGGTACTTAAAATCACACCCCTCCCCCTTTAGTTCTGGGAAGTGTTTCCATATAAGGTACAGAGCCATATAGGGTAGAATTACTGGCAGTAGAAAAACGGTTGGCATGTATATCCATATCTGGTGTATGTCTTAAGCGCTTCTGTTGTGTTACCCCTAACTACCCTCACCGTATCTTTAGGGGAAATGAACACCAGATGCGAAATCACCTTCCAGTCCCAAACGCTTGAAATTCTGTAACAGCCATTACGGGCAGATACAGATTTATTACAGAGATGCACATGCGTACAAGGCTGGGAGGCTTTTTGTTTCTGGTTATCATTCCCTTTTAATTCACTCATTACTAATCATAAATTATCGCTTATGGAAGATTTGAAGGCAATTCTGACGGTTGGTGCAATACTCGTTGTACCGTTCATTGCAGCACCAAAGGCAATGTTTGCCATAGTGCTGTACATTATCATTTATATGGCATTCAGATGGAGAAATTTCTAATTATCAACTTAATAATTTACAGATTATGGAAGCATTACAGATTATGCCAGTCATGGCACAGAGAAGGAACAGCAATTTAGGAGAATTTGCAGAGGATGCAACGGTAGTTGTGGAAGAAACAGCAAAACCAAGTATTACTTTCTTGGAAGCCAATACAGATTCTATTACACTGGAAGAACTTGCAAACAAATGTGTTGTGCCTACTTGGGCAAACCAGGAATTAACCGTTGCACACCAAGACTTTGTTTCTTGTGTGCATGAGGCTGCAAGCTCATTCTATGCAGGTGAAAAGGTGAACTTTCCAGAAATAAGAGTTTCACATATAGTACGTGGCAGAATACCGTCCGCACTAGGCAAGAAAGCAAGTGAACTGTTAGAATGTGAAAAGACACAATTCTATCAAAGACTTGCTTTTGCCTTTACCGTTCCAACCATTTTTGAAACGATAAGAGGGCAAAGGCTTGAATTGTGCATAGGTGGGGTAAGGAATTACAGTGATTTGAATTTGTACCGTTCTTCCAAAGGCTTGGAAAAGTTCTCTGTCTTTATTGGCTGGAGAATGAAAATCTGTTCCAATCAGATTCTTACTGGTGAAGGTGTGAGGTTCAACATGGAAGTAACCAATATCAGTGAGCTTTACAGAAATGTACTGGAATTGTTTAACAGCTTCAATGCCGCCAAAGAAATACATTTGATGCAGACATTATCAGATATTTATCTGTCTGAAACACAGTTTGCACAAGTGATAGGCAGAATGCGAATGTACCAAGCTCTTTCACCAGCGAGACAGAAAGCAATACCAAGACTTTTAATCACTGACAGCCAGATAAACAGTGTTTGTCGCGAGTATTACACGAATGAAGTGTTTGGAGTGAAGGATAATGCTATATCAATGTTCGATTTCCATAACCTTTTGACACAAGCAAACAAAATGAGTTATGTGGACGCTTATCTGCAACGGGCTGTAAACGCTACAGAACTGGCAACGGGCATTGCATCCGCTCTGCATGGTGATGAAAGATACAGTTGGTTTCTTTCTTAGCTGTATCTGGAATTATATCCTATTACTGGTTTCTCAAAACTGGAAATTATGTTACGGAATTTATTCTATGTGTTACTGGCGACTTTGGTATTCTTCATTGCAATGGCATTATTCCCACTTATAGCGGTGGGATATATCCTGCTGCTGGGCTATGCCATTGTTAAAGGATAGCTTGGTATGGAGGGCATCTATATAATAAGGTATAGGTGCTCTTTTTATTTATAAACCTCTTAAATATTAAATGATATGGTAATAGAAGACAGTCGCGAATACAAGGCAGCGCAAGAACTTGAAAGAGCCTTGAACGATTATAGTTGGAGTCCTAAAAGGTTTGCAGAGAGTACGAGGTATTATCACCGTACACTACAGCAGGAGCTTATGAGAACCATTGTGGCAATCATTCAAATGGTTGGTGATGAAAGCTATGGTACAGACCTTAGAAATCAAGCCTCACATGAACTTTGCAAAAAGATTATTGAGAGCGGTGCATTGGATGAAGCCTATTTGCCGTTCATATAGGCTTGAACGTAACAAAGGACATCATTAACTTGGTGTCCTTTTTTATTATATTCACTTCTTTACAAAGTGAATGTTCCTCTGGTTATCAGTAAGTTGGATATTCCAACTTAAAAATGATATTCACTTTTATTCATTTACATATAAAACTGAACATTATGAGTTTAAAATATTCAAGCACTACAGCAGATTATCTGCAATGGAGTGAAGCAATGAACTTGATAAGAAAACTGGCTAAAGATGGAAATTACAGAATTTCCCTTCTTATATCTTTGGGCTGTTTCACTGGCTTAAGAATATCTGACATTCTGGCTTTACGCTGGAAGCAGATACTAAATACCAGTGAATTTACAGTGATAGAGAAAAAGACAGATAAGGTAAGAACTATTAGGATAAACGCCCAACTTGGGCAGCACATTAAAGAGTGCTATGAACAGATAAAGCCTATAGGGATTAACGCACCTATTTTAGTGAGCCAGAAAGGGACTGTTTTTACTATCCAAAGAATCAATGTGGTACTAAAAGAGGTGAAAAAGAAGTATAAATTAAAGATTAAGAACTTTAGTTGTCATTCACTTAGAAAGACTTTTGGCAGACAAGTTTATAATATGAACAGTGACAATTCAGAACTAGCCCTAGTAAAACTTATGGAACTGTTCAATCACAGTTCTGTAGCCATTACTAAGAGATACTTGGGATTAAGGCAGGAAGAACTACTAAATACCTATGACTGTCTTAGTTTTTAACACATTATTTTTGTTGTAAATACAATACCTTTCGTTATCTTTGTGGCAATTCTAACAGCCTAATGCGTTGGGAAGTTGGAAGGACATAGTTAACGAAAGGTGTTATTGAAATTATCTTCTTAGATTGAATTCTCGCAAAATTCAGATTAGAGTGAAGATGATAGCAATAGCACCACATCATTTGATATATACCTACCTTATATATCCTATAAGGCTATTAGATATTGTCAAACTGGTGTGGGCTATTGTTTTATCCACTCTAAAGGCAATGCGAGAAGCCCAATCTAAGGATAAAACAGTAAGTTCCCACACCTTTTATTTTAAATAATAGCTTTCCAGAGGGAACAAGGTTAGCATAATTACAGATGGTATGAAAAAAATTGTAATGACCTTTGCTGGCTGTTTATTATTCATCACAGTTTACTCTCAAGTTCCTTTTGTTTCTTATGAAGTTGTACCACAGCCAAGTATTTCTATTCCTAGTACAGAGCCGTTCATGGTTAATACTCCTTCTGTTCCTAATGTAAAAGTAGTAAGTAGTGATATTGTAACAACAAATGCTTTATGTATTCCAGCAGAAGGTGAAAGTTTTACTCTTGGAACTAAAGTGATGATAAGAAAGTTATCTAACGGAATGACTACATTGAAATTGGTTGGAATAAAACAAGGTAAGCAATGGAACAGTTTGGATGAAATCACATTAACATCAATCTCTAATGCTATATCACAAGCTAAATCTAAAGAAGAAAAAGATGCTTGGTTAAATATGTCTGATTTTTCATATTTAGCAATTTTAGGAAAGGACTGCATGTTGTTGTTTAAGTAAATTATAGAAATAATGAAAAGGATTCTAATATTATCTATGCTAATAGTTGTAAGTAGCATATTACATGCGACTGTTTATACTTTTACTACAGATGGCGGTGTTTTAAAACTCAACGACCAAATGAGTACTATTTCATTTAAAGGGATAGTGTACACCATCGTGGATTATAAAGACAATACTCCGGAAATAAATTCGGTATTCTGTAAATCTTCCAATTCAAGGAAAATGTTTTTGTTTGATTTTACTAAGGGGAATATCACGGAATATAACTATATTGAAATTTTTGAATGGAAAGATGTGGCTAAATATAATAAGGCAGACTTGGTAGCTGGATTATATCGTAATATTGACGTTTATATCATTAATAATGACATTAGAGGAGATAAGGTTAATTTATTTAGGCAGTATGCAAATATTGTGATAGAAGGTATAAAAAATGGTACGATAATAATGAATGGTGATGGAACATTTACAGATACAACTGGCAAGTTGTCTAGCTCTGGAACATTTGAAAGGAACTGGCTTGGAAAGATAAAAAACACTCCCAATAATATATTGAATTTAGTAGTAGATTATGTGTTGGATTATATAAAAGGGAGACCCACTTGTAATAGTAATTGGAAGCAGGTTGGCAAACCTTATCTAATTCTTAAAGTTGATAAATCAGAATAATTAGTAAAAACAAATTATAAAACATTAAATCACAATGAGGGCATTTAGATTATTAGCTACTTCATTGGTAGCTGCATTAAGTATTTGGTTGGGTTCTTGTAGTAATAAATCACAAAATTCAGATTCCATAGTTGGTATTTGGAAGGAGTACAGAGCCGATGCGAATGATGACTATGGATTATCCTCTTGGAAATTTAATAGTGATGGAAGTGGACTATTTATAGTTAAAGGAATAACTAATACACAGAAAGTCAGCTTTACTTGGGAAATCACAAACTCTTCTACTGTTACAGTTAATCTGAATGGAGAGGAGTCAACATTAGAATTAAGTAACGGATTGTTGATAGAAAATAGTGCATTGGGAAGTGTAGTCTTTAAAAAACAATAACATGGGAAAGTTAATTGGATATTCATAGGACTTGTCGCTTATTGGAGCGGTGGATGGATTGCCAAAGATATTGTATTGTCTATAATAGAAGACACGACTTTAGGAGATATAACGTTTATGAATGTCTAACTTATTCTGCTATAGCTGCTATTTTTTCTTTAGTAGCTACAAATATTCCTGACATAGGTGCTAATGACGACCCTAAAGGACTTATTTGTTTTTTTGCTATAATGATAGTAACGATATTAATAAAAGAGATGCCTTTATATAATATCGTGAATATAGCTGCTATCATTCTATCAGTAGTTATAAATAAGAATATTAAATAGTAAACTTATGTGGATTTGGATTATTATTATTGCCATTATTATTGGCGCAATATGGGGAGCTTCAAGCTCTCGTGATGGAGAAAGAGGTGCTGGCGCTTTCTCTGGTGCTATTATGGGTGGAATGGGTTGTGGCTACATCTTATTCCAAATATTTATTTGGGGAGTAGGAATTATATTCATACTGTGGCTATTTGGTAAACTATTTGGATAATCTTATGAAGAATTTTATATTCTTGATTTGCGTTACATTGTTTCATATAAATACAATGTCCGCACAAGAACAGAAAGAAATTGCAAGGTTTTATGTAACCCATGCAAGCTATAATGGAAATGATATAACAGAGTGGGCAGTTAATAGAAAGGTGTTCACCGTGTTTTATACTATTAATGATGAACTATATATGGCAAATGTTTCAGATGCTGATGATAACCAGAGTTGGGGTAAAGTTTGGGGATTCAGAAATGAAACAAGAGAAGAAACCGCTAAAGATTATAAAGTTGATATATTCTACTTCAATTGGAATTATTCAAATAGTTATGATTCTAAGAAGGGTACTTGTAAAGTACAATTTCTCAAAATTTACAAACCACAAGGTGTTGTTTCAAAATTGAAATTAATTACAGAAGCTCTTGATGTAACTGAATACATAGGATACATGGAAGGCTCTATTGATTTTTCCAATTATTAAAATCTTCTTAATATGAGAATGGCGTTTTTAGGAATATTTACAATCTTCTGTTTATGGGCTTGCCAACCCAATCAGCATAAAATAAAGTCAAACTCTGCCATAGACAGTACATTACAGACCAGTGCTACTGCCATACTGGAAAGCAAGTTGTCTGAACTTAATGCCCAATCTGGGCAGGTAATTGTTATGGAAGTCCAGAGTGGGCAAATAAAGGCTCTGGTTGGACTTGAAAGGAAAGACAGTGCAGACTACCAACTCTGCGAGAACTTCTCTGTACAGCAGCCTACTGGCTTGATGCAGGGTGTTTCACTATTGGCTGCACTGGAAACTGGAAAGGTGAAAATGAGTGACAGGGTGAATGCTGGCAATGGCATTTATGTCTGCAAGGGAGATACAGTTTTCGACCATAACTGTCATAGAGGCGGCTATGGTGAAATCACAGTAAAGCAAGGACTGGCTAGCGGCTCAAACATTGCTACAGTCAAGACTATGGAGAATGCTTTTGGTAACAATGCACAAGCATACTTTGATGTATTGTCAAAAATGAGCTATGGCAAGCCAGACAGTATCAATGGCATTCTGCAACCTTATAGGATTACAGAAAAAAATATCACTTGGAACTGCATAGGATATGGACAGTCTGTTTCTCCTATTCAAGTCCTTACATTCTACAATGCTATCGCCAATAACGGGAAAATGGTGCAGCCTCAACTATACAAGGACAGTGTAGTGATTATCAATCCCCAGATAGCAGATAAGGCTAATATAGACAGCTTGAAACTGGCACTGGCATATAATGTAACAGACGGACTGGGGCAACCTGCCAAGTCAGATAAGACTACCGTAGCAGGAAAACAAGGCACTATCATAGTCTCTACAGATGATGGCAATACGATGTATGCGGTGGAGTTCTGTGGTTACTTCCCTACTGGCAATCCCAAGTATAGTGTTGTTGTATCTATTAATAAGACTGGTTTGCCTGCAAGTGGTGGACTGATGGCAGGTGATGTTTTTAAGAAGATAGTTAACAGTGTGGTATTTGAATAATAACAAGATATAATATGGAAGGTTGGATAGTTTTGGGCATAATACTTATAGTTGCTGCTTATTTCTTTGGCAGGATTGGGTATTCATTTAATGACGAAGACCAAGAACACTCTGACTATACTAAAATGAATGAGGCTGTAGATGCGGCTATTGATGCAGAAGATAATAAAACAAGGAATCTGGTAGTTAAGACCTTAAAGGAAATTGGTTGTCGTTCAGAAGAAAATAAAGAAACGAGAAGGATAAGATTTATATATCAAGGAGAATATTTTTCTATTGATGCAGAGAATGAATCTCCATTTATTACAATTTGGGATACATACTGGGCAAGAATAAGTTTAGCAAATCTGGAAATAAATAAACTGAAAGATGCTATTAATGAAACGAATATTAGTATGAGACCCACAATCTTTTATTCTGTTGAAAAAGAAGAAAGTGAAGTTTGTTTACATTGTAAATATGTTATGCCATTTATTATAGGAATACCCAATATTGCCAGTTACCTTCAAGCTAATTTAGACAATTTCTTCATTGCTTACCGATGTCTACAAGAGGAGTTCAAGAATTTGAATGGAGAGCAAGAATTACAAAAGACTAAAGAACGAATCATTATAAAGGGGTTTAATACCAAACGTGATGATGCATAAGAAGAAAGGCAGCATTTGAAGTTTATTCGTTGTTAGTTTTCTGTTATTGGCATGGAAGTGATTGTATAATTCTTAGTAATAGAATATCATGGAAGCAATTTTAGTAATAGTAATCACTGCAATCCTTTTCTACTTTCTTATAAAGCAAGGGAATGCTGCCACTAGTAAGCAAGATAATAATATTAGTAAATATATAGTACCTAATAAGAATATACCCAGTGAGAAGGATGGTGTTGTGAGAGCCATTTGTGTTAACAATTATGATGGCTGGCTTGAACAGAAACACAAAAATCTGAAGATTGGTAAACAATACACTATAGAATACGCTATAATAGGAAGTTCGACAAGCCGTGTTTACTTAAGTGAATTAAAGGAACAACTGTTTGGCTATAGCCTTTTCAATTGTTATATAAACGGACAAGAAATAGGCTTGATAGAGGATGCACGAATATTTTGGAATGTATCACAACAAGATATGCCAACAAGAAGTACGCGTATCCTACAATATCGTGGAGCAACAAAAGAAGGACTTAAATACATAAGGAATTTTTTTCCTAATGTTCCCATTATTGACCGTTCTAATATGAATAAGCTAACTTTACCTCCAATACCAGACATTAAAGAGATAAAACAATTTGCAATCAATGGTTGGACGCTTGGAGAAATTCATGGTTTGTCACATTGGCAAAGAGTAGAGCGTAATGGCATTTTATTGAGTTTAATCATGTGTAATGGTGAACTATGTTTCCGTAAAGAGGTGAATATAAAAGTGGTATGCTTATTTGCCTATCTACACGATAAATGCAGGTTGAATAATGAAACAGACTTAAAGCATGGCGAGAGGGCAGCAGATATGCTTTATACAATGAGAGATACCTTGCTAAAAGATTTGGACAATAAGGAGTTCTCTTTATTGGAACAAGCTTGCAGACTGCATACAACAATACATAAAACGGGCAATCCAACTATTGATATTTGTTTTGACGCAGACCGTTTGGATTTAAAGCGGGTTGGTATAACTCCATGTCCAGACAAAATGGCAACATCTTGTGGAGAATATTATGCAATGGACACACTCCGTTTTATGGCATTAGATATGAATATTCCACCAATTACCACTGATGTTTGATTACAAAGTTAGTTATATAGATGAGGTGTGATATTGTCAAATACTTTACAGATTGGAAAACTGCATATCTTATTTGGATAGTATGCAGTTGGTTGCTTACTAATAAACCGTCACCCAACTATTACGGTTATCTATTTGAGGAATACGAGTTGGCATGGTGGATTATTGGTTGTATTATCACACTGATTGCGGTCTGGCATTTATACAAAAGAAACTGGATGCAGGCAACCTTATTGTTTTTGCTATTTGCAGTGCCTAAGTTCCTTGTGTATATAGGTAATATGGAAATAGTAAGTGAATCCATCTTTGAAGTATTGGGTATATGAAATATCTAAAACAGATAGAATATTCTATACTGGCTGCCATGACATTCAGTTTGATTAGAACGTTTGTTCACAGTCTGATAAGCGAACAGAATAGATACAGTCGTATATACCAAGCTGTTTTTAAGAGACGGTTAGACTATATTGATAACCTTGAAACTTGGATTTGTGCTGTTAGTATGATGATACTTCTTGTACCATTGATTTACAAATTGGTAAATAAGGAATGGAAGGATGCAGGGGTGCTGCTGTTATTTTCATTGCTACTTATACCGTGGGTATTTAATACCTACTGCATTAAATAAAAAAATATGGGGGAATTAAAGCAATATGAATGTCCTAAATGTGGCTACACAACACCGGTACTGCATTTTGGTTGTGGGTTCAGAGACTATTATGAAGTTTATATTTGTAAGGCTTGTCAAACAATACAGAGTTCTTTGGTTGCAACAGAGGATTGTATGTCTGAGTTTGATGAAGAAAGTGAACTTGATAATGTTAACCTAGTAACAGTCTATGGTGAGGATTACAACAATAAGGAATTGGTAGAATATAGCAAAAGAGAGAAAGCTAAAAAGTGCAATCACTGTTCATCACAGGTTATTTCTGAAATTCCGTATCAAATAGAAATAGACTTTCAGAATATGACAGATGTTGACAAGAGATTACCACACATGAAGTACTATACAACTTCAAAAGACATTGTTAGAATGATAAGAAGAGGTAAGAAGCAAATTATTCATTGTAATGATTGTAACAATGATGTGACTTATAATAGTTTTGTGGATGATTTCAATATCAAATGTGTTCATTGTGGTAGTATTCAATTAGAAGTTTGGGATGAAAAGCATTGTCCTAAATGTGGTGAAAAAATGGTATGGGGTGGAGACTGGGGAAGGAATATACTTGAAGCATTTTGGGATTAATATTAACAGATAAATATCTCATATATCCATTAATAGAAACTACACTAATAGGAGGAATGAACTATGAGAAAGGTGACAATGAATGAATACATAGAACTTATAGATGAGCTTTGTGCTAAATGTAATTCTGGGGAATTAACAGAAGAGGGAGTGAACGATATATTAGCGGAGATAACTATTGGTGAATGGAAGTCAGACCCATGTATACCGCATGATGCACCAGATGATTATATACTGCCAGATAACAATACTATATATTAATTTAGTTATCTGATAATTGATACATTTTTTCATATAAAATGGCATAAGTGGAATTATGAAACGTGAATTTAAAAGCGGTGAAGTAGTATTGGAAGTATATGATGCGTCCCTTAGAATTGTAATGGACCATTTACTTCCACCATACGAAGAAAATGGAGAATGTAGCTATACTATTAATATAGCAGGTAACGAGAACTTTGGAGGGGGATTTCCACGTAAGTATGTGGAAAAGCAAGTAGATGAATATCTAGATACAATAAGAGACTTCATTATAGAAGGGGTAATCAGTAAAGGCAACATTAAATGAATTAATATGGATAATGAAACAAAGACAGCAAGTGAAATGTGGAATATTATGGAGGAATTAGGAATTGCAGTAGATAAATCTTTCTTTGAACCTTGTGATTTAACTCCACCCACTTTAGAGGAACTATGTAGGATGTTTGGAGTTAACAGCTTAGAAGAACTTAGAAACATGCCTCCTAGTCCAATGGCTTTTTGATATTAATAAGAATGAGTTCATGAGAAGATTTAATAAGTATGGATTTGGGGTAGTTCCTGCAACTACTGTTATTAACAATTATGATAATGAGTAACACATTTGTACCATGGTGGGGTGATAAAGAGGTAGTTACTGAATATGTAGCTCCTGGAATTAGATATATAAGAGATGCCAAGACAGGTGAACTTTTGGCATTTATAGAGGGAGAGGAAGATGATGATATGTTAGATAACCCAAATGAACAATCAGATAAAATAACTATAAATCTAAAAAAATAATGGGAGGAACAAATAATGATAATGACAAATGAAGAATACAGCGATTTTAGTAGAAATCTGTTTGATAAGTTTGAGGCAGGGGAAATGACAGCAGAGGAAGTATGTGCAGAATTAGATAAGGTAGAAGGCGTTGTATTCTCTGGTCCGCCCAGACGTAACTTGCCAGAGAAGACTATTGAGGAGATTGAAGAAATAAAACGAGAATTCAACATTAAATGAATTAATATGGATAATGAATTATCAGAACCAATTTATGAGGATTATGGTAAATTCCAAGTTCTTAATGAAGCTAACATTATACGTACTGACGAAGAGATAAAAGAATTGTTTAATTGTAAAGGAGAATGGGAAGTTACAGATGGAGTTACAGATATGCGCTTCTAGTTATTAATATATTCATCCATAGGAGGGACAACTTATGGATTTAATAGAAGAAATGTGGATAAGCCGACCAGAAAAAAGAATGACTAAATTATCCGATTTATCAGACGGAGTTATAGCAAGAATAAAGTTTTATAATGCTAATAAGGAATATACAGTGGATAGTTTTAAGTTAATGTTTGAAGATTATAAGAAATCTATCTATTGTTGTCAAGACTTTATAAAATTATGCCAAATCATTAACGATTATGACTACATCGTAAACTATATTAATCAATCTCATTTTAGGAATGAATTGGATATATTTACCCCAGAATTTGATAAAAAACGTACTCACCATATGACATCTTATAGGTCAAATGAAGATGTATTACAAGTAAGAGTAATTTCCAATGAAGGAGTTATAAAGAGCTATGATATGTCTGCAATAGGAATTACATTTAAAGATATATTTCACATTATAGATAAAGAACGTAATAACTAATAAATCTAATGAATTAATATGGCTGGTAAACTAATGCCAAATAAACAACCGGAGTTTTTCACTCCCAATGCTCCAATTAAATACGCAATGGCAGGAGGAAGAGGAGTAATGATAGGTTGCGGAATTATGACAGCCTTATATGTCATAGGCGTAATTGTAGGGTTGTGTTTGTGCTATGGTTGGAGTAGCCTTTTTCTACCTTTCCTGCCATTTATCATCATAGGTGTTATGGTGGAATTTCCATGCTGTATATGGAAAGGCTTTAAGAAGTTCTACAATCTGGGATATGATAAGGAACGTAGAATATAGCAAAGTAAAAACAAGACAAATGTAAGGTAGTAAGTGAAATTTCATTTACTGCCTTATTTTTTATAATACAGTGAACTGGAATATTGGATAAATTTGTTTCTTTGCAGCCATTGATTTTAAAAGATAATACCATGAATGAATATGTAGATTTTTATATGCAGAGATGCTTGCAGGTAGCCACAAGCATAGATGACAAAAGCAAACATATTATATTGAACAATATCAAGGCTATAAATTATGAGGAAGCTGTAAAACTCGCTGAAACCATAATCATAGATGATAACAAACGAAAATTATTGCTAAGTGAAGAAGTCTTTGTTAACGATAGCACTCTAGCTCAATATTTAGAAAAAGAAGAACTGGATGCGTTAAAATTATGGAGATTATCCGTATTGCTGTACGCTATGATAATGGGATGTAATGTTGCTGAACTATCCATATCTATAGCAGACCAATATTTAGACTTGTTCAACCACCTAAACGATGGAATGAAGGTTGCAAGTATTAGTATTGAAGTAGTGAGTAGGTTGCCAACAGAAACGAAGAAAGGTAAATCGCCAGTTAAAACCAAAAAGTTTACTATCTCTAGTCAACTACTGATTAATAAAATAAAACAAGCTTATTTAGAACTGCAAGATGATATTGTAACAGTAGATAACTTGAAGCATTATACAATTGAGAGGATTACCACTATGAATGAAATAGCAAACAAAAGAATCTTGAACTATTATTTTGCACAAGAATTGCAAGCCTTCTTGAGCAAATACAAAGGTGGAAAAATGTCCTCAAACAGAAAGATGCTTGTTTTATACATCCTATACTTGTTTGGTCGTTTCAAGAACAATGTTCCAGTAAATACAGATAATTATAGAGCATTAATGCGCGACTATAATAAATCTCCAATAAAACTTTCTCTATTCACAGTAAACGGGCAGTCGTTCCCCTTAATCTTACTGCCTAATCCAGAAATTGAAAAAATAAGGTCTAAATATAGAAAGTTCATAGAGGAAATGTGAAATTTCGAGATAATCTGATTCTTCACGAAAAGTAATTTATGGCTCCTTATCTTTGCCACCATAAAAACATGGTGAGCTAGATACCAAAATAAATCCCAAGGGCATGGGTACTATAAAATGAAAGAAGAATTTGTTCTTCAAGTTTTAACGCTAGCAGTGCTAGCAAGTAAAGGAATCAAGATAGCTAGGCTATCGGGTAACCGCAAGTTTGATGAAAAGGTGGTCAAATCCAAAATGAAGTCCATGAAGAAGAATGGCATGTTAGTCCCTGCTATCATTGTAGATGCAAAGGAAGCCATTAAAGCCGGATTGGAGATTGTGGACTTTGGAACGGGAGAAATCATTAGCGCAGCTGATGCTGAATATTATGTTGTATTGGTTGACGCTAACCATCGCTACCAAGCTCACCTGAATCTTCTTAAAGAGAATGAAGGTTTGAAAGAAGAAGAACAGTATAAAGGTGAGTTTTATCTTATTTATGCTTTGAATGACAAGCTTGCCATCTCAAAGCTGTTATCAGAAATCAACATTTGTACAAATCCATGGCGAGGTAATGATTTTCCTAAAAGTGTTAAAATGGCAAATAAAGAGAATCTGCCACTACTTGATTTCATTGACGAGCTTACAAATGATGATTGGTCTTTAGCAGCCGCTTCCAAATGGGCAACTTTTAAAAGTGACATTACTAAAGAGATACTAGCGGATGCGGCAGATAATAAAATTAGCGAGAAGCTAAGGAATACCAGTGGTATAGAACGAGGACGTAAATTATTGGAAGCTGCCAAGAAAAGCTTTTCGGTCAAATTCCTTAAAAGCCGGAACATCATTGATTGGCTCATAGCCCAATATGACAAAGCTAATGATGATAATAAAACGGCTACCGTTAACCAACTGGCTAAATTCCTAGAAAGCTTAGGTCGGGATAAAGCTGAATTAATTGAGAAAACTAAAGGACAGCGAGGTGGCGATACCAAAGAGACCATTATAAATCGTCTTCTTAACAATTTCTACGAGCAGTTCAAACAATCTCAAAGAACTTCTACTGATGAGTAAAATTAAAAGCCAGTTATCGAGATGATAGCTGGCTTTTTTATCTCCGGTACAAAAATGTATGGAAGAATTTTTAAAGCTCAACTTCAATTCTCCTTCCTTATGCGAACTTCAATAGAGTTATCTGAAATACAATGAGTATTGTGGACTAAAATACTATTCTCTTTAGAAATTTACCCCATATCTTATTTATATTAGCAGATAAATTGGGAATTTAGAAAATGATGAACTATCTTTGTAAGACAGTAAACAATAAGTATAAACAATGCATATAAGTAACAAATCATTCAAAGAGCTGATTATCAATCATTCACTCAACACTGGCAGTGTCGAGGTGACCGGTTCGAGTCCGGTACGCTCCACCTCCTAAAAAACGGTCTTACAAGGTATTGTAGCTCATCTAAAGGAATTTCCAAATTTCGTTTTGGATTAAAAAAAAGACAAATTCTGTCACTTTTGACATTTAGAACTTGTCGAAAACGAATCCAGAACAATTATGACAACTCTCAAACTTGCCGTTGTTCCAGCTAAGATGCTGAAAAGCGGAAAACACAAAATCAGAATTGCAATTGGACACAAGCAGGAAACAAGGTATCTTGTTACTCGCTTCAACATTGATGACTTGTCGCAATTCAAAGACGGCCAAGTAATAGGTATACCAAATGCTTCATATGTAAACATGAAACTCAGAAGTATTCTAAACTCCTACCAAGAAGCATTAGATAGAATTAGCACACAATCATATACATGTGCCCAAGTCGTTGAATACCTATCCAATATAAAACAAGGGGCAGCACCTTTTTCATCTGCATCTACTGACTATATCATTAATATGGAAAAGGAAGGTAGAAAGAGCACGGCTGAACTTTACCGCCGTACCTGCAGATACTTCAATGATTTCATCAAATTAGATGTAATGCTGGATGGCATCACTCCACGAACCATCAAGGAGTTCGATGTCTACCTAAAGAATGAGAAAAACCTAAATCCGGTCACGCGCGGTACACATATGGCACATTTAAAGGCAATACTTAATCAAGCCGTCCGGGACAAGAAGGTATCGTATGACACGCACCCTTTTGAATATTACGAAAAGCCGGAAGGCAATATACGAGAGCTTGACATTAGCGTCGATGAGGTAAAGCAGATAAGGGATTCCATCCCAAAAGAAAAATCCCTTCGGATGGCCCGTGACCTTTTTATGCTATCCTATTACCTTGGGGGGATAAACCTTATTGACCTGATGCAATTCAATTTTAAAAACAGAGACACCATAGAGTATATCCGGGAAAAATCAAAGAACACCAAAAAAGGGGATAAAAAGATAAGTTTCAGCATACCGGAAGAGGCCAAACCGATAATAAAAGAATGGATGGGAAAAAATGGCAAGCTCAATTTTGGCTATAAATACACTTATGACAATTTTAGGAAGTTTGTTACCAAAGAGATTAAGCGTCTTGCAGAAAATATCGGCATTGAATCGCATGTAGTCTATTACTCTGCACGTAAATCATTCGTTCAACATGGGTTTGAGCTAGGAATATCTTTGGAAACCCTTGAATACTGCATTGGTCAAAGCATGAAGAAAAACCGTCCCATCTTCAACTATGTAAAGATTATGAGGAAACATGCAGATATAGCAATAAGGAAAATCCTCGATGGGCTAAAGTGATTGTTCTTGGACGAAAGCTATTGCTTCGGCAGTGGCATCTTCCCTCTCCTTTTCTATGTCGGAGTTCAAACGGTCTATTAAGTCTGTATCTCCCGTCAGTGCTGTTTTCACACAGTCGGAATACGTAACTGTCAGCTGATAGTGACCATAGCCAATAAAGGACTTTGTGAGCTTCGGAAAGGATGATTCAAGTTTACCCATAACACAACCGGATTAAGAAGCGGAAAAAAGAACGGTTCCGCTTTCCCGTTGCGTTACATATTCTCAAATAGGAGGATACAGTGAAACCATTAAGCTATCACACGGGGGTCGGAACCGTATATGAACAAGCTACTGGCAAAATTTATCACCAGTAGCTCTACGGTCGGAATATTACTATTCCTCCTATTCAATAAAGTATGTAACGCACTGCAAATATGGAAAAAATATGCGAGATAACGAAAATAATTCATGCAATAGTTGTTTAATAACCAAAAGATTATTATCTTTGTAATGTCAAATAACAAAAGTAATCAACATGAGTAACGAACAAATTAAAAAGGACCTGCTTATACAAAGAGCATTCCTCAAAAAAGAATTAGACCAGCTAAGGTTTATTGCCGAAGTTACCGGAACTAACCAGGAAAAAGAGATTGATAAAAGATTAGACCGATTACTGACAATCGACAAAATATTGAAAGAGTTAGAAAAAAAGAAGTAAAACAAAGTCCCTCTCTCCGGAGAGGGCACTAAAAAACAAATATATGACACTGAAAGATGAATTACTGGCATTAAAGCCACTACTTGGTACAGACTCTCCAGAGTTCTATACCAAAATGAGAGAAATAGCCGCCAAGTACAATTCGGAAGAAGATAAAAAAGCTATTGCAGATTTCGTATCAGAACGCTTACAGAACATTGATAGGAAACTGGACGTTATAGAAGAAAGTGCAATCAAATTACAATTACAAGAAGTTGCCGAAATAGTTTCTCTAAGCTATCTTGCGAAAAAATATTTCAACAAGAGCCGTTCGTGGTTATATCAGAGGTTAAATGGCAATCTGGTAAACGGGAAACCGGCACGCTTTACCAAAGAAGAATTACAGACATTCAACAATGCACTACAAGACATATCTCAAAAAATAGGCTCACTTAGTATCTCATATTGATGCTCTGTTATTTGACACCATCCCCGTAGTTGAGCCGCTACGGGGATTTTTACTGAAAAAGAAGCGATTCATTCAACTGCCTTTTCCACAATCTCCATCACTACATGGCTTGACTCCAACCAGAGCCAATACCACAACCAAAGCATAATCCCACCCAACCAAACAAAAGCCACATCAATATAGTACAAATTTAATATCCTGCTAACCAATACGCATAAGAGTTCTCCGCAAAGCACATAGGCAGCAACCATAGTAACAAGCTGGTCATTGGCAACAGTTATCAAAACCAGAATGCCTATAACGGGAAGAAGGGAAATACAATCAATTAGAAGTTGTTGTTTGTCATTCATAATACAATAGGGATTAGAATACAAATATAAACATTATTTTGTATAAAACAACCCTCTATAATAGGAATTTCTGACGAAAAAGAAACGAACTATTATTACAATATAAACAAAAAGAGCGACTATTCAGCCGCCCCTTTCGCATTAACGAGATAGACATAAAAGCATCTCGAATCATCTCTGTAGATGGATGCCGAACCACTACAGAGTTTCCATTCATTCTACAGTTTCTCCTTTTTCATTCAGAAGTACCGTTACTTCTTCAGTGGATTGATTTTCCTTGGTGATGGTCAACACAACCTTATAAATCTTACCGGTTTCTTTCTCGGAAATGAAAGCCTCCTTTATTACAGCCCCCTCATAGTCCTTAGCCAAGACATTCATAACTGCCTGAGGCAAGTCTTTTACTTCCACTTTTGTGAACTCATCCTGAGGATTTTGCTGAGTTTGCTCTACAGACTGTGTTCCAGAAACCACGTAAGCAAATGCTACTGAACTGCCTAATCCCATAACCATTGCTAATGCTACCAATACTTTTTTCATAATCGTAAGTTTTAAGTAAATAAATATAGTTTTTGTATTAACTATAGGACAAACGATATGCCATGATGTACATCAGTACATAATACATTATACATCAGCATATTATAAAAACAAGAAGGAATAATTATGTGTGGAAATATGTGGAACTGAGTACCACACATGGGGAATAATTACACAATATGGATTACTTAATTCCTGGGAAATGGAACAAGACAGCTGAATAAGCTGCCCCTTCTATAAAACAGTCAACAAACAGACATTCACTAATCAAATGACATAAACATAAGCATAAATAACCCGGCTAAAGCCATAGCAAATGCAATTACCATACAAAACTCTTTTTTCATAACTAATAATTTGGTTAAACACATATTTCCATCGCACGTTCAACAACGCACTCTTGTCTCCGACAAAACCTCAGCCGCATAAAAGCTGAGGTCCAGCATGTTCCTTTCAATATATACAATCAATTAGAGCACACAATGTTGGAACATTCTGTAAATCCAGTATAAAGAAACTGCAATGGCTGAAAGAAGGACTATACTAACACTATATACCGGATTCTACTATAAAGACAACTGCTTTTCTGAAATTCCCTACGTGACTTGAGGGAATTTTTATAAAAGAAAGGGCACGCAAACGAAAAAGCCCCGACATGTCATACACAAGGTATGAATTGTTACTGAAATATGAACAAAGGAAAAGGCAACTTATTGGGCTACCTTTCCTTTTATATGATCTATTTCCTCATTCCCCATACCTTTTTTCCAGATATTATATGTAATATATGACAAATAATCACAGTTTTCATTTATAATATTTTTATCAATACTGAACTCATTACATCTTAAAGCCTCACTGGATTTGCAATGCCTTTCAATACCTTTTTTCTTATACAAACAACATATCCTCTCGCTCGTATAATAATTCGTTTTATAATATTTACATAAGAAACAATTTCTCACATTTTCATAATTTTTATAGGCAATTACCCAACCAAAAGTCAAAGGATCTATAGTACGATTAGTATAATAATCGAATGTAATCTCAAATATAGCAGATGAATATCGATGGGTATATTCATTACAACTAATACGCTTATATAAACCTTTCATTGATTCTAATAATACGAATTTATTGAGTTGCATCCCACATGTTCTAGTAATCCCATCTTTACGCCTAAAATTATAAAACATTGTTGTCTCATCTTCTGAAATCATTCCATTTCTTATAATATCGTCTAATTCATATTCAGAGCTTAGAGCAACTTCAATAATACGCATCCCAGATTCTATCTTCTCCTTCTCACATTGATGTGAAACTAAAATCTCAATAAAAATAGGCTCATGTCTATTTTCAGAATCAGAAAGAAATAAATCAGCCCGGAAACCTTTATATGTTTTTTCTCGAGTAATTACATTGTAATAATTCTTTAAGTTAAAAGATCGGCTCGATTCTTTTTCACAATAATAAGAAGTATAGTCATCATGATTCCATAGACAATGTTCAAAATTAGAGCATCTATCTTTTGTTCTAAAAGAGATATTTAATGCACCATCTGAATTAAACCACTCTTCAATTCTTTTCTTGGCAAGAGCATGAAGATAAGTTTCATAGCTACAGTTTTGCGGTCTTATCTTATGAGCATAATGCTTTACTTTAATAGAACCTTCTTTTACAACCATTTCTCCTTTGCAATGAGGACATCGATATTCTATTCCTTTCTGAGCATTTTCAATACCAATGCAATTTTCATTCTTATCAAGAGCATACGTATATTTGAGTTCTGCCATAATATTAAAGAATCATGCTTTATTCAACAAAAGTCATATTCATTTTTATTTTTGAAAAATGGAATTATCAGTCGTCTGCACGTTGGCTAATAAGAATTCTTCTAAAGTAGCACATTCAAAAGCCGAATCAAATGGAACCGCAATAGCTACAATATATTTAGGTGACGTGCTCCAATAAGGGTTTCTAACCCGACATTTCCCTTCACCATCATAACAAATGCCAATGGCAACGGATGATTTACCTATATATAACACATTATCCTTATCGTCCATTATCAAATAGACTCCAGGCCTATCGGCATATGGTAGCATTGGGGCCAGCAGTTTTCCATATTCTCTTTCCCAGGAAACAAATCATACTTGTCACTAACTGAAAAACGTGTAAGACTTGGGTGACGATACTTCTCTTCGTATAATCTCACTAATTTTAAAACCTCATCTAATTTTGCCATTCTTGGTTACTCTGTTTTTTAAATCATCGAATCCCTTTTGCCAAAAACACATATCTACAACTTTCATTGATGGATAGCGGTAGTGAAGTCTTTCAGAAATATATCTTTGGCATTGCTGTATTGTATCTTTATTGCTCTGAGAACAATCAATTATCCGCTTTAATAATTCTTCGTCAAACTGCTTGCCTTGACAATGAAATGCCCGCTTAAACAAGTCATCCAATGCAGGAACACAGCCAATGGTTCCTAACATGATTTTAGTAATCAGAGTATCTGTCGCAGCAAGGTTTAAGGATGAAGTCTTATTTTCCGGTTTATAATATGTGATTTTACTGTAGTAATCCTTGAGCGCATTGTACAACTCCATTATTTGAGAAACATCATCCATTGTAAACCATTCTTTTCGTAGGGAATGAAATTTCCTTATTATGTTTACGGCATCCATATGAATCGTATAATCTTTCCAAAGTATTCCACAACTACCTCTATACATTCCCCAACTCGCTAAATAAAAAGCAAGGTGAAGAGATAAATAATCTACTGAATCTGAATTACCGAATACCGTATAGCAATATTCCCATGATTTAAAACGATGATTTGAGTCTTGAACCATATTACTCAAATATTTGTCAACGCTACTTTTTTCTATATCTAAAATAGGAGAGGTCATTTCTATATAGCTAATTGTTTGACTCAATAAATTCCTTCAACCGATATAATCTATCAATGGCCAGATTATAGAAAGCATCCGGATAATGCTGCTTAATATCGCAGATATTCGCATTAACATACAGAGAGGTGTCAAAGATATGTTCTGCCTCACTTAATGTCACCTCTTTGGGTAATAGTGCGTTCTCAGCCCATTTCATTAAGGCATTCACGCTTTCTTCGTCATAATTGTATGCCATGTTTTTTTGTTGCAAAGATAAATCATAGCAGAGAGAAGCCAAAGAAAAAAGGTCGCTTATTGGACTGCTTTACCTATCAAAACCTTACGATGTAAGAATGATGGATGCCTATTACCTAATCCCACCAAGAAAACAACTTGTAAGTTCTGATTTTATTATATAGATACCACGCCTTATATCTTCTCAATTCCTCTTTATGAATAATTTCAATATCATAATCATCTGTCGGGAAATTAAATAGGCAGAACCTTGATGCATTTTTAGTGTTAATGTACAGCTTCCTACAAGCTATTATATGCGGACTTTCTACCATTTCATACATACCGTCATCTCTACGCATAGTCTTCATTCCTGAAAATTCCAACTGCAAATTATCTTTTTCGAGCACAATATCCAATAGGCCAATGCAAAGTTGCAAGTCTCTTGCCACTATAGGCATTTTATCCGAACGCGTACACTTTTTAAAGTATTCATACATTTCTATTATTTTCTTGCGCTCTATTTCCAATAAAAACGTATAATCCCAATCAAAATCCTTTTCTAAAAGCCTGCACCACGAATTAATCTTTGCACGTTTATAGTTGGACTCAGACCTATTTCTTCTCTGTTTCATATCTAATACTATTATTATTTGTTCTTACTTTCAGATAATCATATCTGAGCTTATATCAACTCAGATATAAAAAAGTAGGTACTGGAATACTTTTAACTAATCATTTCTTGTATAAAAAAAACGTCGGGAGACGGGGCGAATACACACTAATTATTTTTCATCTTGCTTTTATTTTCTCTTTTTGCATACCAAGGATGAATTATTGGCAATAAACAAGAAGCTAATACTAATACTATGCCAAATATAATTAATATAATAGAAAATGCAAGATACATATTGGAAGTGAAGAAATTAACTCCCACAGCAATAAGCACAGTTCCTATAATATTGACAATCGCTAAAAATATTGATTGTGGCAATGACATACGTGAGCACTTCAAATCTTCCAATTCTACTGTTAGTCTTTGTATTTGCTTTGCTTGAGTGTTCATATTGTTAAGCACTATTGTAATGCCTATCTTATTTTTCATCAAATCTTCCACAGACACGCAACTGGGTAAACTATATTTTAGCCCACCCTCTACATTATTGTCGAAACTAATCCTATCCTCATTCATTTCTCTTCAATTTTCACTTTCCCAGATTCAGTTGGTTCAAATATGACTGTAGTATCTCTCTGTAACCAAGTGTAATTCAAAGCAATTGGCATTTTAGGGTCTGACATAGCTGTAAAATGCTCTATATGAAAAGCAAATGACAAAGATTTACCATTATAGTTTCCAACTTTATAAGGTGTACTTGATGCTAATGCCACAGAATCCTCTAAATACAAATGAATTTCTCCGATATTCATATCTTTAGCATTCATTAAAAAAACAACGTTTTTCCCTAATTCATCAGCACCTTTATCTCGATGAATAATAACTTTATAAGTTAACTTACCAAAAGTAAACACAATAGGATAACCATCCATACAGACAACAGAGCCACTTTCTAAGACATTGTAATCTCCTACTTTTATTTCCATATTTATATGTTTTTTCACAAATATAGATATTAAAGA